>BNJU01004376.1_pt1 | contig 71777 bp, 61 predicted proteins | sample 8539281 | NCBI WGS metagenome assembly BNJU01 (sample SAMD00202456, study PRJDB9452) | human saliva metagenome | isolation source: human saliva | place: Japan | reverse complement strand
GTGATGAAGGGTCGTAAGGTCATCCTCTAAATATTTGTTTATTATCTGTATTTAAGGTAGATAATTAGTTTTTAGCGGACTGAAGAAAAGGTTATAGATGCTATACCTTTTGTTTCAGTCCGCTATTTTTTGTCCTAATATGAGCTCTAATGACCGATTTGGGATAAAGTATCAGATGAATGAGAAGGTAAGGGTAGTAGTAGCAGATGAAGGGTAGGCATATGAATAAGGATACCAATTCTCTTTTAGTGAAAAGATTTGAGTGTTTTTGGAGGGTTATTTGTATATTTGTAGGCTGTAAGCTGCCTTAGCATAAGACGCCCTTTTTATTAGTGAAACGATAGGGAAAGATGACAATGTACTGAAAATGTAATGGTATGGCAGTGTAGTGTAGCATTGCTGGAGATACAAGCAAAAAAAGAGTATATGAAAATAATCACTCAATCAACCTACAAGACTACCACATGGAAGGGTGGTGTCACACGTCAGATTTTTATCTCACCTGCTGATGGCGACTTGTCAGCACGGCAATTCGATGTGCGTATCTCGTCGGCTATTATCGATGATGTACAGAGCGATTTCTCTGATTTTTCGGGCTTCACGCGTTATATCCTGCCCTTGGAAGGAGAGATAACGCTGATAAAAGAAGGACGGCGTATCGCTTTGTCACACAATGCTTTGTATGAGTTTGAAGGTGACGAGAAAGTAAGTTCGGATAATACGCAGGGAGCTGTAGACTTTAATATCATTGTGCGACATGGCATAAGTGTCGAGGTGGGGATAATGGAGGATGCAGCGTTCACGGACAGCCGTCGAACGATTGTCTTCGCCCTCGAAGATTGTTGCATTGAAGGGAAGACAGTTCGCAAACACGATACGGCACTCCTTGATGAGCCTTTCAGCCTAAAAGGGAAAGCCGTCATTGCTCGATTTATATAATAACGGATGGTCAGAACGCTTGTTTCTGGCTATCCGTTTTGTAAATATAAACTCACACTTCAAAAATTAACGACGCCTAATAGCGATTGAATTAACGCCCTTTTGGCTTGCAAAAGGTGCCCTTTAAGCCCCTTACTAACGCCCTTTTGAACCCTTATTAAGCACCTTTTGAAAACCACTTTTGCAACCGTCTGATAATAAAAGACTTATGAGGGTGCAGAAATTGCTGATTCTTAACTAAAAATCCTGTCTTTTCTTACATCTAAATGTAAAGGAATTTATCCTTTGAACTTTGATGTTTGAACTTTGAACTTTATGATATGAACTACGAATTTCTCGAATGACACGAATTATTTAGTAATAAGGATTCGCGTAATTAGCGAAATTCGTAGTGCTTTATTGGGAGTTGACGAGTGGACTGGTTTATGAGTTGACAAGTTATTTGCAGCAATAAACCACAGTTAACATCGGTAATCATAATTATGGATTATGAATTGTGAATTATGAATTATAGTATTAATTTATATTAAATCTTAATAGACTAATGCAATAAAATAAGTAGATGTATTCCTAAATTTGTTATCTTTGTAGCTAACATAAAAGCATAGTCTATGATAAAAAATATATTTACTCCTTTTCTTTTCACATTACTGCTCTCTGTAGGCTTCACCGCACCAGTGCAGGCGCGTGCAGCGATTGATTTGATTGACTTAGACGTTCAGACTATTTCAATCTCGGTTGTTGGTAACGTGTTGCATGTGGTTGGTGCTGAGAATGAACAGTTGGCAATCTATAATGTGACGGGTGTACGCGTGATGAGCGTGAAGGTTGACGGTGACGATAAGCACTATACGCTCAACCTCCCGAAGGGATGCTACATCGTCAAGGTGGGTAATGTAGTTCGCAAGGTATCAATTCGTTAAGGGGCTGTTAAGCACTTGACAATCAAAACCTTTTCTTGAAGAGTAGTGACTCCCCTCGATGAAGCTGAAGTGATTCGCCTGTTGGCGAGTTCCGAAGGAAGACAGAAGGTTTTCCCCATGATTGTTGACCAATACAGCCAATCGCTGTATTGGAAGATTCGTAGTATAGTCCTTACACATGAGGATGCTGACGACGTATTGCAAAACACGTTTCTCAAAGCATGGAAGAGTCTTCCGACCTTTCAAGGAAAAGCTAAATTGTCCACTTGGCTCTATCGCATAGCTATCAACGAGTCGCTCGATTTCCTTCGTCATCAGAAGACGGCAGCACTCTCCAGTGCTGATGCCGACCTCTCTGTAGCCAATCGTTTATTAGCAGACGACTACTTCGATGGCGATAAGAGTCAGGCAGTGTTGCAGGAAGCCATTGCAACCTTGCCCGATGTGCAGCGTACGGTGTTCACACTTCGTTATTATGACGAAATGAAATACTCCGAGATAAGCGAGATCTTAGGTACAAGCGAGGGTTCGCTGAAAGCCTCTTATCATATTGCTGTACAGAAGATTACTGACTACGTGAAGCGGTATGAATAATATTTTACCTTGATAATTAAACCATTCAGCCTTTCTGCAGTCTAAGTTATATCAAAGAAAAAACTTTATGGAATCAACGAATCACTTACAAAAGGAATATGGCACGCAGCGGCCTTTCACAGTTCCAGAGAATTACTTCTCTGAATTGTCTTCCCGTGTGATGGCTCAGATACCAACTGAAGAGCAGAAAGAGGCGGTTGTGGAAGTAAAACCACGTCGTGCTACTTTGCGTTATCTCCGCCCATTGGCAGCAGCAGCGATGACAATCGGGGTTGTGTTGGTAGGCTTCCTTGCTTATCATGAGTTTGATGGTGAGCAAGGGAAACATGCTTTGGCAGAGGGTCATTTGGCACAGGGAGCGCATGAGACATCGGCATCATCGGAAGACGAGTTTGATAAGGCAGCCGATTACTTCATGATAGATGAGTCGGATATGTATGCTTATCTGGCGAGTGAAGAATAATAGAGGAGAAGGAAGTATGAAATATAAAAGAATAATCCTATTGCTTTGCGTTTTCTTCAGTGTGTCTTTGCTGCATGCACAGGGGAAGTTTGATTTTAACAAAATCAAGGCAGAGTCGCATAATTTCATTACTAAAGAGGCAGGGTTGACAGCGCAGGAGGCTGCACGATTCTTCCCTGTCTTTGATGAGATGCGAAGTAAACAGCGTGGCTATTTCGATAAGTTACGTGCTATTCATAGTGCAAGGCCATCATCAGAACGTGAGGCAAGTAAGATGATTGAACAGGCTGACGCCTATGAAATACAATTAAAACAGATAGAACAGCGTTATCATAAGGAAATGCTAAAGGTGCTTCCTGCCACAAAGTTGCTGCGCGTGTTAGAGGCTGAACGCCGCTTCCACCGCCAGATGTTTAGGAAGATGGCAGGGAGGAGATAAAAAGCCTCACCCCCCAACACAAAGCCTCACCCCCCAGCCCCCTCTCCGAAGGGAGAGGGGGAGTGCTGGAAACAGTTTGCTTGGGAGTGATGAAAATCCTGATTCTGATTAATTAACTTGGGAAAGCCTAACAGTTATTTCCAATAACTACAAGGGGTATCACGCATACTACTCCCCTCCCTTTGGGGGAGGGGTAAGGAGGGCCAGTTGTGCCAGTTGTGCTGTTCTTCTTGTTTCTTATTCGCATATAACTAAATTATAATAATGAGACAACTTCATTCTCTATTGAGATTATTGATTGCCGCAGTGCTTTTCATTGGGGTGGCAAATGCCGTGTATGGACAAGTGCCAGCTAAGAAACGGGAGTTCCGCGGTGCGTGGATTCAGTGTGTGAACGGACAGTTCCAGGGTATTGGTACAGAGGAGATGCAGCGTACGTTGCGTTATCAGTTGGACGAACTGCAGCGAGATGGTGTGAATGCTATCATCTTTCAGGTGCGTGCAGAGTGTGATGCGCTCTATCCAAGTAAGTATGAGCCATGGAGTAAGTTCCTTACAGGGCGTCAGGGTACACCTCCTTCGCCTTATTGGGACCCATTGCAATGGATGATTACGGAGTGTCACGATCGTGGTATGGAACTTCATGCGTGGATTAATCCTTATCGTGCTAAGACAAAGAATACCACACAGTTGGCAACGAATCATGTAGCAGTAACCAACCCAAATCGTGTTTTCTCATATGATGGACTTTACATCCTCAATCCTGCTCTACCAGAGAATCGCAATTATATCTGTGCAGTCGTTGACGATATCGTGAGCCGATATGATATTGATGGCTTACATATTGATGACTATTTCTATCCTTATCCTGCTGCAGGACAGACCATTCCAGACCAAGCTTACTTCCAGCGTGACAGACGTGGTTTCACCAATATCAACGATTGGAGACGTAATAATGTAGACCTTTTCATCAAGCAGTTGGGTGAGTCTATCCATCGTCGTAAGCCTTGGGTGAAGTTTGGTGTGTCTCCTTTTGGTATCTATCGAAATCAGAAGAACGACCCAAAGAATGGTAGTCGTACAAATGGTTTGCAGAACTATGACGACCTCTATGCCGACGTATTGAAGTGGGTGAACAATGGGTGGATAGACTATTGTGTGCCACAGATTTACTGGGAGATTGGCAATCGTGCAGCTGATTATAAGGAACTCATCGGATGGTGGAACCGCTATGCAGGCAATCGTCCGTTGTATATTGGTGAAGATGTACTTCGTACGGTGAAGTATGCTGATCCACAGAACCCTAACTCAAATCAGCTTCCAGCGAAACGTCGTCTGCATCAGCAGTGTCAGAACGTTAATGGAACGGTGTTATGGTATGCTAAGTCGGTTGTTGATAACCCTGGCAACTATGGTACACTCCTTCGCACGAACTACTGGCGTTATCCAGCTTTGCAGCCTTTGATGCCATTCATTGACGATGAGGCTCCATCGAAGCCAAAGAAGGTGAAGGCAAGACAGGAGAGTGATGGCTACTATTACCTTACGTGGAAGGCTCCAAAGGGTGAGGGCTGGCAGGATGCTCCTTACCGTTATATCGTTTATCGCTTCTATGCCGGTGAGCCAATCAATCTCGATGATCCTTCAAAGATTGTGGGAATGCCTTACGGCAATAAGCTACGTCTTAATTATAAAGACGGCAGTACAAAATATGTCTATGTCGTTACTGCTCTTGACCGTATGAGTAACGAGAGTCATGGTAAAAAGAAAAAAGTGAAGCTTTAGGCTTCACTTTTTTTATTGGGGTTATTGGGCTGATAGGGCTTATTAGCTTGATTGTTATTAGCCTTATAGGGCTAATTAGCCTAATTGTTATTAGCCCAATAGGGTTTATTAGCCTAATTGTTATTAGCCTTATAGGGCTAATTAGCCTAATTGTTATTAGCCCAATAGGGCTTGTTAGCCTGATAATTATTAGCCAAATTAGCCAAATTAGCCCAATAAGGCTAATACTCCTTCTCCCTTAACAGCCCCCGATAAAGCTCCTCATACTGGCGGGCAACCTTGATATACTCATGATGCTTGCGCACATATTCATAGCTATCGCGACGCAGTTGTGGAATGAGAGAGAGATTATTGACGAGGTGAGTAAGCTCTCTAACACAACTTTCGTAAGTCGGGAGGACATTGATGATAGGTCGGAGCGTGGTCTCGTGGATGATTTCATAGTTCTCTGGCTCACCGCCACCGATACAGATAATACCATGTGCCATTGCTTCAAGGGGATTCATCGAGGGCGTATAGCTGTAGAGTTGGTCCATGATAGCATCTGAACCGAGCATTGTTCGCACGTATTCGTCAAAAGGAAGACCATTAACAACAGTGAGGTTGAGGCGGTCGGGGTATTGTTTCTTCACCGTTTCAGCGGCTCGCAGCATGATGTCAGTCCCTTTATATACCGACCGACTCTTACTGATTCCAATAAAAAGATTCAACTTCTCGGGTGTCTCATCGGCTATGATAGGCGGTTCACCGACAACGATAGGGAAGGGGATGAAGGTTGTTTTCTTAGGGAAATACGGCTCATAACAGCACCAATACTCGTAGAGTCCTGTCACGATAGCGTCGCATTGTTCAGCCATCAGCTGGTTCAGACGCCCTTTTTCCGTATCAATCCAATCCTCTCTCTCGACTATCGCCTCCTTATTTTGGCGCAGTTCCTTACCGATATTGAAGTCGCTGTAACGCAGTGGCATTGTTGTTGAGCACGTGTTTACCCAATAATAATCCATCCCAAAGCCACAGAGCACAACCTTTTTATTATGCTTTTTCAGATATTGAAAGAGTGGAAAGAGCCGTTCCGCCTTCAGTTCAAAGAACACAGGATTGATGAACTGTACGATGTCATAGCCTCGCAGACGGGGCAGTAAGGTATATATTTTAGCCATCAAAAGCATACCACCTAACCTTCCCGACCGTCTGGAAACATCAATATCACGTGGGTAATTCTTCCAAAAATCCCCATTCGACACCACTGTTACGGTATGTCCAAGTTCACGCAAGCCTCGTGCCAGCGTGTTATGTACGTTGCTATATTCACCTAATAGTAGGACTTTCATGTGACTTTTTTAATTCATAATTCATAATTCACAATTCATAATTATGATTACCGAGTTTGCTATTGTTGTTTGATAGTCTGGGTAATCATAAATATGAATTACTCATTTATCTCTGAAAGTTATCATCATTATTCATTGAGAACTCTGAGTTAGGGGTTGCATATTGCCAGCTATTGCGGTAATCATAATTATGAATTGTGAATTGTGAATTCTGAATTACAGCATTTACTTCTCTATTGTTCATGGCAAAGGTAACTTATAAATTACGTTTATACAAGTTTTATGGGTTGTTTTCTCCGTTGCTCCCTGTGCTCGCGGTGCCTCCGTGTCATTAAAAAAGACTCCGTAAACTCCGTGTCTCCGTGTGAGATTTAACCCCAAAAGACAAAGAAATATATTGACAAAATGTTCGATGAAAGGCGGAGAAAAAGACTAAAAACAAGCCGTTTGAGCACTCTTGTAAGTGTTTTGCTATCAAGTAGTTGCAAAGGTGATTTCCAAAAGGTGCTTAATAGGACTTCAAAAGGGCGTTAGTAAGAGGTTTAAAGGGCATCTATTGCAAGTCAATTAGCCGTCTTTTAGAAGCCAAAAGAGCATGTATTGGTTTTGAACTACATGAAAATAGTTTACAAGAATCAGTTGATAAGGGAATGAGCTATTCGTAGACGACAGATAGATATCGTGTCTACTTGCGTTTTATCCCTTGTTTAGCCTTAACAGCATTATCAATGTCTTGCGCCCGAAACTGCTGTTTGTCATTCTTCTGAACCACTTATACTTACTTGTATAGTCCTTGTCGGGCAGCGGGAAAGCCCATGTCGGGACAGACGTTGTAGCACATGGTTGAGATGTGTCTCATTATGTGTCATCGTTATCACGTTGTAAATATGGTCCATTGTCAGTTGGGCGATGCGTCGTTCCATTGCAATACGCTCTTTAACAGGGAGATAGTCGGCTCGCTCTTTCAACCGATAGAGCACCTGCTCAGCATCAGTGAGGCGGCGGATATGCCAACGCTTGTCACGTTTGTGCATGATAGACCCCTCACGTTTACGATAGTAATACGCCTTGTTATTGGTAAAATAAAGGTTCTCAGCACGTAACATGAGTTGTGGCGTAAACTCTTCATCCTCGTGAAGTATGCCTTTAGGGAAACGAAGATCGTGTAGAATCTCCTTGCGGAAAAGAACTGTACAGACACTGCCCCGCAGGTTATTGTGCGTCATATACTCCGTTCCACTTATCGGACCCTCAGCATCGGCAAGCGGTTTTGAGCTTTTCTTATCAGTTGACTGGAACAAAACCATATCCGTTTCGCGGTATCTGATGATGTCAAGACACTGCTCGTAAGCACTTGTCAGCAACAAGTCGTCACCATCGACAAACTGAATAAAACTTCCTTCAGCCAGTTCAATTCCAGTGTTTCGTGCTTGTCCCAATCCTCGGTTAGGCTGTCTAACGTAGACAATGTTCGATGAAAGGGCAAGCAATTCGTTGATAGGTGAATACTCCGCACCGTCATCCACGACGATAATCTGGCGTTCTGTCTCATTCAGACTCAATGCCAAGATACTGCTGATACACTCCAGTAGCATATCAACAGGCTCGCTATAGTAAGTCACGATGAAGCTTACGAGTGGCTTATCTTCCTTATTTTGTGAATAAACTGGTTGAGTTGACATAAGCGTTTTAATCCGATTAAGTGGAGAATAAAGAGTTTCAAGGTTCCTTTATAGGGCAGAACGGGTAGGATAGGGACAGCATGAGTAGCCTCGTAGACATCCAACTGAATATTAACCAATGCCTGATAGTAAGCAGGTGTCAGTTCGCCCCACAGCTTGAGGTGCTTAAGATGCGCTTCCAAGAGGTCGTTCAATTCCTTTCCTCCTGCCTGAGCGGTGATGCCCTTGTCATTCTGACAATAGTAATACAAGCCCGCAGCAGTTGTTGCCACTACCTTTGCCTGCTGCAATAAGTAAGGATAAGTGTAGACATCTTCAAACACTCTGCCCTCTGGAAAGCGCGTCTGTGCAAAGAGTTCACGACGAAAAAGCTTATTACAAGCATAGGTGTGGAGGTGAGCTCCGCCCAACCAATAGTCACGAATAGAACCGATTGTTGTGTCCGTGAAGGTTAGTAGCCGTTGCCTCGTCGCACTTCCGTAATACAGCATAGCAGGATATTCAAGGATATCATAGTCTGGATGTGCTGCCAAGACAGCCAACAACGCATCGTATGTACCCTCAGCAACAAAGTCATCAGAGTCGACAAAGGTGAGATAATCCCCTGTTGCCACTTCTATTCCTGCGTTTCTTGCTGCCGAAAGACCCTTGTTTTCTTGGTGGATAAGCCTACAATTCCCCTTGTTAGCGGTCATGTCTTCAGCTATCTTCCCAGAGGAATCCGTCGACCCATCATCAATGAGAATCACCTCCATCCTCTCATCCATCTGCGTTAACACACTCTCCAAACATCTCTGGAGTGTGTCTTCAACGTTATAGATGGGGATGATGATAGATAATCTCATGTAATAATTGTTTGATGCAAAAATAATAAAAAAACTTTTAAATCCGTTAGTTAATGTGATGAAAAAAGCCTCTAATACTGACAGCTATTTGCATATCTTGAAGTACATCAGCCTCTTTGGTGGTGTACAGGTGCTTAATGTGCTGATTGGTATCGTTCGCAATAAGTTTGTTGCCATGTTGCTCGGACCGCAGGGAGTAGGACTTATCTCGCTTTTTAATTCCACAACCAAGCTCATCAGTGACTCTACGAACTTTGGAATATCTATGAGTGCTGTGCGCAATATATCAGAGGATTACGACCAGAAAGATGAGGAGAAACTGACGGAAGACATTGCCCTTGTGCGTTCATGGAGCCTGCTTGCTGCCTTGTTGGGATTCTTTATCTGCATTTTCCTGAGTCCGTTGCTTAGCCGTTACACCTTTGCATGGGACGGACATACGCTTCATTTCATCCTTCTTTCTCCTTGTGTGGCATTGACTGCCTTAGCTGGAGGCGAGCTTGCTATCCTCAAGGGAGTCCGTAAGTTGCGTGCCTTAGCTGCTATATCGGTGTATAACGTGTTAGGAGCCTTAGTCTTAACCGTTCCACTTTATTATTTCTTCGGTAATGCAGCCATTGTTCCTTCGTTGGTATTGATGGCATTGGTGCAACTATTATTGACGATAATGGTTTCTCGTCGGCTCTATCCTTTCCGCGTTTCCTTCCAAAAAACGTTCTTAGACAAGGGTTGGGGCATGATTCGTTTGGGTACAGCCTTTGTCTTTGCAGGCATCTTGGGCTCTGGTGCCGACCTGATTATCCGCAGCTATCTCAATAATGTTTCGGATATAGCAACCGTCGGTTTCTATAATTCTGCCTTCATGATGACGATGGTTTATGCAGGTATGATCTTCTCTGCAATGGAAACTGACTACTTTCCACGCCTTTCTGGGGCAAACAACTTGAAGTTTACTTTTAATCAGATTGTCAACCGACAGATAGAAGTGACACTCCTGCTCATCTCTCCTTTGCTTACTTTCTTCCTCTTATTCCTGCCCCAGCTGATTCTTTTCCTTTATTCCGATAAGTTCCTTCCAGCCCTCAGCATGGCGCAGGTGTTGGTGTTGGCGATGTATGTACGTGCTATCCGCCTCCCTGTTGAGTATATTCCTTTGGCAAAGGGCGACTCAAAATCCTATCTACTCTTAGAGGCTTTGTATGACATCTTCCTTGTTTCACTCGTACTACTTGGCTTTTGGAAGTGGGGACTCTTTGGTGCAGGATTAGGAATAGCAGTAGCAGGTTTGCTCAATCTTGTCTGTGTCTATGGCTATGCTTACGCTCGTTATGGTTATCGTCTGTCCTCATCAGTGATGCGTTATGCCGCACTTCATTTCTCAATCGGACTCCTTGTGCTTCTTTGTGTGCGTTCTGATGACGAGTGGATGCGGTGGGGCGTAGCCAGTTTGTTATGCGTTGTCAGTACGATAGTTTCTCTCCGTGTGATGAAAGCGAAGTCGGGACTATGGAATGCCTTAGTAAATAAAGTGAAGAATAAGTTTGTTCGCCATGCCAAAGATTAGTATACTTGTAGCCGTTTATAACACAGCAGCTTACCTACCGCAATGCCTTGACTCGCTGTTGTCGCAGACCTTGAAGGACATTGAGGTTATATGTGTCGATGATGCGTCAACGGATAAGTCATTGGATATTCTCCATCAGTATGCTGAAAGGACGAGCGTGTGAAGGTTTTTGCGCTGAAAGAGAATCATGGAATAGGCTATGCTCGAAACATGGCACTGTCCAATGCCTCTGGAGATTATATCTGTTTTGTGGATAGTGACGATTGGTTGGCTTCAACGGCACTTGAGAAAGTATGTGAAGCCTTCACCGATGAGGTTGATTCCGTACTCTTTCAGGTTGTTCATCATTACGAGAATGGAGAGGAAAAAGTCTTTCCTATGCCTCATTTCGACACGTTGTCAGGTGCAGAGGCTTTTAAGGAAAGCCTCACATGGAAGATACATGGTGTGTATGCAATTAGAGGAGATATCCACCATACTTATCCTTATGACGATACACTTCCGACCTATAGCGATGAGAATGTAACACGAATTCATTATCTAAAGTCTCGCAAAGTAGCTTTTTGTGAGGGTGTTTATTATTATCGACAGCATACTTCTTCCACAACACATAACATCAGTGTTCGCCGTTTCGACTTTCTCTTAGCGAACGAGAGTATGCGTCGTCAGCTCCTTTCCTTGGGTGCATCAGAGGAGACTCTCCGTTGTTTCGAGACGGTGAGATGGCTCAACTTAGTGGGTCTTTATATGTTCTATTTCCTTCATCGCCATGAACTCTCCGCAGCCGACTGCCAACATGGTTTGTCTGTCATGCACCATGTTTGGCAAACCATCAATCTTCGGCAAGTAAGCCCTTCAATCAAAAGGAAGTTCGGTTATATGCCCCTCCGCTGTTCGTGGTGCCTTTTCCGTTTGCAGGAAGAAGTCTACTTCTGGCTGAGGGGTGTTGTGGGGAGGAATAAATAGCCTCACCCCCAACCCCTCTCCGAAAGGAGAGGGGCGTAATTACCGCGATAACCCTTGCGTTTAGTTGACAAGTATTTAGTTGACAAGTAAACAAGTTATGTGCGATGCATCATACACTTATTGGCTATTTCTTATTTATATTCGTGTCATTCGTAGTTCTATTCTTTGTCTTCGTGAAATCCGTGCAATTCGTAGTTTCGTGCCATTGGTGTTTTGTTGGGGGGGGTAGTTGCATCAAAAACCTTGACATTTTCTTTAATAAAATCCCTGAAATAAGGGTAAAAAACACGTATTGTGAGCCGGTTTGCAACTAACAGTAAATCAGGAGGTTATAAAACATGAAAGTAAAAGGGGGTTATCAAGGGTTCAAAAGGGCGTTAGTAAGGGTCTTAAAGGGCACCTTTTGCAAGCCAAAAGGGCGTTAATTCGAATGGAATTAACGCCCTCTTATTTTTCAAGGTTTGAATTTCCTTTTACAATACAGAGGGACAAAAGAAGATAGAAGAATAAAAAACAAAGATTATGTGTTTTATTGCCACAAGTAACTTATTAACTCGTCAACTTGTTAACTCATCCACTCGTTCTTATGTTACTATGTCTTCCTCACGAGCAACTTATTAACTTATTAACTTGTCAACTTGTTAACTCGCCCACTCGTTCTTATGTTACTATGTCTTCCTCACAAGCAACTTGTTTACTCGTCAACTTGTCAACTCGTCTCCTTGTCCACTTAACTCATCTAATCCTGGAAGTAAACTCTCTTCACGCGATTGCTGATAGTCGTCAGTACCTCATATGGAATCGTGTCAAGCGTATCGCTAAGAACAGTGACAGGGAGGTGGTCGCCGAAGATTTCGACACTGTCGCCTTCCTTACAATCGATGCCAGTAACGTCAATCATCGCTACGTCCATACAGATGTTGCCGACGTACTCTGCCTTCTGACCATTCACCAAACAGTAGCAGTGGCGGTTGCCCAAATGGCGGTTTAAGCCGTCAGCGTAGCCGATTGGAATTGCTGCAATCACACTGTCATGGTCGATTGTTCCCTTGCGAGAATAGCCTACCGTGTCGCCAGCTGGTACGTTACGCAGCTGCAGGATGGTAGTCTTCAACGTAGAGATATTGTTGATTGTCTTGTTCGTTCGTGGGTTGATACCATACAATCCTAAGCCCAATCGACACATATCCATCTGACGTTCAGGGAAGTGTTCGATGCCCGAAGAGTTGTCCATGTGGCGGATAATCTTATGGCTGAAAGCAGCTTGAAGCTTCTTGCTACCCTCATCGAAGAGTGCAAACTGATGAGCAGAGAACTCGTCGAAGTTGTCAGCATCAGAGCCAACGAAGTGCGAGAAGACCGAACGAGGGATGATAGCGTTCTGTTGTTTCAGTCGCTTAATCAGTTCGTCTATATCCTTCTGTGGGTCAAAACCTAATCGGTGCATACCCGTATCGAGCTTAATATGAACAGGGAAGCCCGTGATACCCTCCTTCTGTGCAGCCTTCACGAGTGCATCCATGAGTCGGAAGCTATACACCTCTGGCTCAAGGTCGTAGTCGAAGAGCGTCTTGAAGGAAGTCATCTCTGGGTTCATAATCATGATATTGCTTGTGATACCGTTCTTACGGAGTGTCACACCCTCGTCGGCAACAGCCACAGCGAGGTAGTCAACACGATGATCCTGTAAGGTCTTTGCTATCTCTACGGCACCAGCTCCATAGGCATCAGCCTTAATCATACAAACCAATTTCGTCGTAGGTTTGAGGAAAGAGCGATACCAATTGAGGTTGTCAACAACGGCATTGAGGTTTACCTCCAACACCGTTTCATGCACCTTCTTCACCAAGAGTTCTGTCAGTCGGTCGAAACCAAACTGTCGTGCGCCCTTCAATAAGATTACCTCATCGTGCAAATTAGCGAAGACATCGCTGTGGATAAAGGAGTTGACGGTAGCAAAGAAATGCTTTTCGCCTAAATGCTTAAAGGCAGAACGCTGTGCCAAGAGTCCTTCACCAATACCGATAAACTTCTCAACACCACGCTTCTCGCAGAGGAAAGCCACCTTGTTATATAGGTCTTTATCTGTGTCACCACTCTGCAGGATATCGCTCAGAATCAATGTGCGACGACGTCCCTTATGGTCAGGACGACGATTCATGAAGTCGAGTGCAATATCGAGTGAGTTGAAATCAGAGTTATAAGAATCGTTGATAAGCGTACAGCCATGCTGTCCCTCCTTCACCTCCAAGCGCATAGCGACTGGCTCTAACTGTGCCATTCGCTCGTTGATAGTAGCAGGGGTGAGTCCTAAATGGAGCGAAACGACTGCACAGGTGATAGAATTCTCAACGCTGGCATCGTCAATGAAAGGTAGTTTATATTGTCCTTCTGTCTGTCCTTTCCATACATATGAAACGGTTGTTTCAATGTCTTTCTTCTCGATAGCTTTGATATAGAAGGCTACCTCCGTATTCTTTACAGACCAATCGAGCTTCTGACCCTTATAATTATACTGGCTTAAACACTGTGCCATCACCTCATTATCGGCAGAATAGACGATTGCCTCGGTGTCGTGGAAGAGCTTATCTTCTCGTGGCACTTAGCTTCTAAGGAAGGGAAGTTCTCTTGATGGGCAGTACCTAATGTGGTGAAGACACCGATAGTAGGCTGGATAATGTCGCGCAAAGCCATCATCTCGCCGGGTTGACTGATACCCGCTTCAAACACTCCGACCTGTGTATTCTCGTTTAAGAGCAGTACTGACAGTGGAACACCTATCTGTGAATTATAGCTACGAGGTGAACGTGTGACCACCATCTGCGGAGAAAGCAACTGATAAAGCCACTCCTTGACCATCGTTTTACCATTTGAACCCGTGATGCCGACTATCGGAATCAAGTATTCATCGCGATGACGTTCAGCCAGTCGCTGCAAAGCTTCCAGCGAACCAACCACCTTCAAGAAGTTAGAATCAGGATAACGAGTTGCCCAACCCTCAGGCACTACCTCCACGACAAAGTTTCTTACACCCCTTGCATAGAGTTCTGGGATGTAATTCTGTCCGTCGTTACGCTCAGTTTTGAGCGCAAAAAACAATGTTTCTTCAGGGAAACACAGAGAGCGGCTGTCGGTAAGTACAAAGCTTATATTTGCATCCTTATCACCATAACGGCGTGCGCCAATGAGCGTCGTTACTTTCTCAATAGTATAATTCATTACTATCTAAATTGTTTTATATCTTATGCAAAGATAGTGAAAAGTCTTAATACAGCGTATTATCCTTGCTGTTTTTTCGTCTTATCATTTAATATAATATCGGTGAACGCACTTAGGACACACTCCTTTTATCATATAATTGATGGATGATTGTTCGTATCCTGCAGGCAACTCGACCTGTGGAATGTGTATGTCATTGAGGCAATAGGTGCGATGGCAACGCTCACAATAGAAGTGTACGTGCATGTCTTCATCTTCTTCATCGTCATCGCTGAGACATAATTCGTAGCGGACTATATCATTTCCGTCTTCCAACTGATGTACTAAATGTTGCTGTTTGAACAATGCCAGTGTACGGAAAATATTTGACTTGTCAATCGTTTGAATCTTTGCTTCCAACTCTTTTATAGAGGCTGGGTTGTCCAATCCTGACAGTGTTCGTGCTATGAGAATGCGATTTGCGGTCAGTCTAATACCATGTGCTTTCAGCAGTGCTTCGATCTGCTTGTCATTCATTTCTTCCATAGTTATAAATTCAATTCTATATTGGGATATTTTAGTTCCAACATCTTGGCTTTTTCCTTTGTTTTCTTTATGAAATCCTGATAAGCCGCAGCCTCTGGATGAAATGGGCGGTGCGCCAATGCCTCTTTGATAGGTCGCCATTCCTCCAGAAACTGTTTGGCTTCTGCAGAGAAACAGGTTGCCACAAGCTGTTCCCAGATGTATTCTACAGCCTGCTCGTTGGGGTGCAGCATATCTGCTTTGTAGAAACGATAGTCGCGCAATTCGTCGTTGACAATCTCATAGGCTGGGAAGTAATAGACCCTCTCACCTTCTTCCTTAATCACCTTGTCGGCAGCCAACAGCAGCACAGCCTTTGACAACTGACTTCCGTGATAGCCATATTTGGCATAACGGATAGGGCTGACCGTGATGATGACATTGACCTTTGGATTCGCTTGGCGTAATAGGGTAATCGCCTCGCTCAGTGCGTCGGCACACTCCTCAACCGTAAGTTCGCGCTCTTCAAACTCTCGTTGTGGACGTTTCTGGCAGTTGTCAACAATCTCGCCTGTAGCTCGCTCCACATAGACATGGTTTGTTCCCAATGTGAATACAGCCGTGTCAAATGTGTGGTTTGCCACCTTCTTCACCGTATGTAGCACTGAAACAGGGTTATACATCACACCGAAGGGGTTTACCATGGCACGAAACTTCTCTTCTACGAATCGCTTACCAATATTGTCGGCAAAGCACGACCCTACAAAAAGAATCCGCTCACAAGGTTCCAACTCAAATGTTGGACGGGGGATGTTGACAATTGTTCTAAATTCCATTGAGCGCAAAGGTAAGAAAAAAATGGATAGAATACTCAAACGGAAAGAATATTTTTCATACTTTTGCCAAAGAAAGTTCCTTTATAAATTTTAGCTAATGTACACATACAATTATCCACACCCAGCCGTAACGGCTGACTGTCTCGTTTTTGCCCGCACTGATGAGGGGATGAAACTGCTGTTGATACAGCGGAAGGATGAGCCTTGCAAGGGGAAATGGGCATTCCCCGGTGGCTTTATGGATATTGACGAGACGACCGTTGATGCTGCTCGTCGTGAGTTGAAAGAAGAGACTGGTTTAGTGGTTGGCGAGCTGCATCGTGTTGGTATCTTTGATGCTGTCGACCGTGATCCACGTGAGCGTATCATCACCGTGGCTTATTACACGATTCTTGACAAACCTGCAGAAGTCAGCGGTTTGGATGATGCTGCACAAGCAAAGTGGTTCTCCTTGACCGAACTTCCCGACTTAGCGTTTGACCATAAGGAAATCCTCCAAGAGGCAAAAAGGGTGTTAGGTGATGGCTGATGGGTGTTGGGTGGTCAATGAGAATAATAGGTTTAATTAGCCTAATTAGTCCAATAAGGCTAATTAGGTAGATTCTCCTCCTTCTTCTTGGAAAGATTAGAATCTTTTATTAGCTTGTAAGTTCCCCAGATACTCATAATTTGCAGTGTAATAAGAGGTATCGTGGGCTTAAAATCTGCTCCCAATAACAATAAGCCATTGCCAATAATAAAGAGCAATAATATTAGAATAATTCTTCTCATACCTTTAATAGCTTTTTTTAATTGTTAGTAGATTCTGTTTGCAAATATAATTTATTTGGATGAAAGTTCCAAATTAATTCAGTGATTTTTATATAACAAATGCTTTCCTTGTAATATCTTTGTCTTTTGTTTTTTCCAATAAACAGTCGTGTTATACTCCTTTGCTCCCCGCACCATTGGTGCCTCTGTGGGCAACGTATCCTTAAATAAAACCTCCATAACCTCCGTTCCTCCGTGTGAGATTTAGCGTAGTAAGGCGAAGAAATATATTGACAAAATGTTTAAAGAAAAGGTAGGGAAATAGCTTAAAAGTGAACTGTTTTAACATCACTGTAAGTTATTTATTATCAAGTAGTTGCAAAGTAGGCTTTCAAAAGGTGCTTGTTAAGGCTTCAAAAGGGCGTTAGTAAGACCTCAAAAGGGCATCTTTTGCAAGCCAATTAGACGTCTTTAAGAAGCCAAAAGAGCATGTATTGGTTTTGAACTGCATGAAAATAGCTTACAATTCTCTGCTAATAAGGGATTAAATGTTGCTGTTATACTCCTTTGCTCCCTGCACCATCGGTGCCTCTGTGGGTTGTGTATGTTTAAATAAAACCTCCATACACTCCGTTTCTCTGTGTGACATTTCGTCAAATGTCCTAAACTTAGGTAGTAGCCTTATCGTTCTAAATGACTGAAGCAAACAGACTTTATCACTCCTCCTTCCGCATAAACCGCTTTTTAGCGTGGATTTAACGTGTATTTCGTCACAATATATTAAAAAACGAATAGAAGTCATCTGCCATACGAAATAATTTAGTAATTTTGCCCTCGGTGGCTATTGTGGTTTCTGTTTGTCGTTCTTTAGAGAGCACAGGATAAAGGGGTGGAATTTCATTAATCACTGAATTTACAGATACTTATACCCCCATTGAACTCAGGTTAATTAGTCGCTCAAATTTACGTATATTATCATTTCATATATGAAGAAGCTTTTTTTATTTACGCTCCTTTGCGTAATAACGATTACAACACAAGCACAGACGAATCTCTCCGACTATCTTACGAAGCGAATGCCGAAGCGGGAGACGCGTGCCGTATGGCTTACGACACTTGCCAGTCTTGATTGGCCGAAGAACTACGCACGGTCGGAAGAAAGCATCAAACTGCAAAAGCAGGAACTCATTGACATTCTCGATAAATACCAGAAGGTGAATATCAATACCGTACTCTTGCAGGCGCGTGTGCGTGCGGCTACGATTTATCCGTCGGATATTGAGCCTTGGGACCAGTGTATCACAGGCGTTGAGGGTAGGGCACCGGGTTATGGCTACGACCCACTCGGCTTTGCTGTAGAGGAATGTCATAAACGTGGCATGGAGATTCACGCATGGATTGCGACGATTCCCGGTGGGTGCAAAAAACTCATTGGGCTGTAGAACGCTGATGCAAAAGGGTTTCCGAATTAGAAACTTCTCAACGGGTTCTTATCTCGACCCTGCCGATCCCGGTGTTGCACCTTACCTTGCCTCTATCTGTGGAGAGATTGTAAGAAAGTATGATGTGGATGGTATCAACCTCGACTATATCCGTTACCCTGACGGATGGCCACGTCCTTCTTACCGTGATGGCGATACACCCGACCAGCGTCGCAGCAATATCACAGCCATTGTGCGTGCTATTCATGACGAGGTGAAGGCTATCAAACCGTGGGTGAAGATGTCGTGCTCGCCAATCGGTAAGCATGCCGACCTCAGTCGTTATAGTTCAAAGAATTTCAATGCCCACGATCGTGTTTCACAAGAGGCGCAGGAGTGGATGAGATTAGGACTGATGGACCAGCTCTATCCGATGCAATACTTCCGTGGCGACAACTATTACCCTTTTGTTGCAGACTGGGTTGAGAATGCTTATAAGCGTGAGATCGTGACAGGTTTGGGTACTTACTTCCTCGATCCACGTGAGGGGAATTGGACGTTGGGCGACCTCACCCGCCAGATGTATGTGAGTCGTGACTTCGGGAGTGGGACATGCTCACTTCCGTTCTTACTTCCTCACGGCTAATAAGCAGGGTGTCTACGACTTTGAGAAGCAGTTTAATGCTACGCTTTCCCTCCCTCATCAGATGCAGGGTGTTGTGTCAACGGCTGCCATGCCATATGCTGTCAACTCCTCGTTGGTAGAACGTCGAGAGGATAAGTCGGTGATACTGAGGTGGAAGGCGGTTACTCCTTATTATAATATATACGCCAGCTACACCTATCCTGTTGATACTGAGGATGCGCGAAACCTGCTCTATACACGTTATACTGGGCAGACGCTGCAGTTGAAGAACGTGAATCCTAATCTCTATTTTGCGGTCAGAGGTATGGATCGTTACGGACATGAAACGCCTGCTTTACAGGAGAATATGAAGTCTTCGACGCTTTCGAAGTCTCCTGCTACACTGCTCGCTAATGATGGAAATACCCTCACCCTCCCTGCTGTAGCAAAGCTAACGGATGCCGATCGTTATGTAATCCTCTCTTTGCAGGGTGTCATCCTCCGCATTGTCAACGCTAAATCAGTAAGAAACAATCAGTTATATATCGGCTCCCTGTCCGACGGTATGTATTCTCTCAAGGTCTATAACCACAAGAAAAAGTCCTTCACCTTAGGGGCATTTATGGTTAAGAGGGCTTCGAAGTAGACGAGTTAACGGGTGGACGAGTTAACCAGTTGCTTGTAGACAGGGTATGTAAAGACAGAGTAACATAAGAACAAGTATTTAGTTAACAAGTTTTTAGTCAACGAATAAACCAGTTGATAAGTAAACAAGTTATATGCTTTGTTTGCTATCAACTGGTTTATTTTTTTTATCTATCAAGTAACATGTCAACTCGTTTACTTGTTCACGTGTCAACTTGTCCACTTGTTACTCGAAAGAACTTTGTTCATCTGTTACTTTGTCTTTTATTTTACCCCGTCTACAAGCAGCTGGTTCACTTGTCCACTTGACAAACTCGTCTACTTAAAAACTGTTCACGTGGCGTTTCAAGGATCGACATTACAAGGGCATCATTCAGCAAGCGTTGTTGTTCGCCTGAAGCAAGGCGGTCTCTCTCAGCCTCATACAGTGCCTTTGCCTTTTTAGGTCCCTCCATTAACCTGATGGCAAAATATCGGTTTATCTCGTGTGCACTATCATTATCTTTCTCATAGAGTCTCTTGAAGTTTTCTTCAGCACGCTTGTAGTAGTCCATTGCCTCCTTCTTGTTTCCCAACTTCTCATAGAATATACCTGCCCCAAGAAGTGTGTAAGGCTCTGTTGGGTTACGCTTGAGGTAAGCATTTAGGGTCTCTAATGCCTGTGCAATATTGCCCTGACTTTTGAGATATTCCGCCTTGTTAGCGTAAGCAAGTTGATAGTCGGGGTCCTTCTCAATAGCACGATCGAGTAGAGTCATCGCCTTCTTCACAGAATCAGGCGAGTTCGACCAATGCGTATATACGTTTACTGCCTGGTTGTTTAACACGATTACAGCTGAGTCAGGTTTATGTCCACAGCAAAGTTTCTCATTGCGTTGTGCGTTGCAGGGTGTCAATGTTAAGAACATGAATAGTGATAATACCAAAAGAAAATTACGATTCATAGGTTTTAATATTTTAAATTTAAGAATAAGAGTATTCTATTGTTTAGGTTGACCTCCATTCTAATGAAGTATATCTATCTCTGCGTTTGCATAAACGCAAAAGTTCTTCTCGTGGCAAAGATAATACTTTTTTATTAAATTAAAAATTAATTGTTACATAATACTGCCTTGCCTTAATAAAATAGCAGGACAGAACTTCAAAGAGATGGTTCACATCGTCTGTATATAACTTACTACGGAATGGCTGATTATGCTATCAAAGGGCGCAAATACGGAGGATGTTTCCACTCGGTATATACCTTATATATAGCTTTGTAAAATGTCTTCAGTCTTCTTCAGCGTTTCCAACATGGGTAATCATAAGTATAAAATATTAGTTCTGAAAGGTGAAGTATGGGCTTAATGCTGTGGTGTCGGTGCTTAGCACATCGTGTGCGAATGCTTCGCACACATGGTGCGGGGCGCTGAATGCTCTGCAAATGGTTACTGATAGGGTGTCAACTTGTTGTTTGGAAGGAGTTAAACGACTATAAGTAAGGTCATTCTACTTGGTCGTACGACTTAATTTCTTAGTGTAATAAGGTATTATTTGACTAAAGAAGATTCAGCATGAGGGCATAAGTGATTTAACGATTATCGGATAGCAATAGTTAAAAAAATATTAAATATTGTATTTGCAACAATGAATATTTAAAAAGAATATGTTTATATTTGCCATCGACTTAAAGAAGGTAGACGACTCCTTTATTAAAAGCCCAAAAGATAAAAACCTAAAAATATCAACTTAACGGTAGAAAATAGTAAACCCTAATCGAGGTAGAAGCTAACATCTATTTAAAAAATAAAACAAAAACCAATTATTTATTACAATTATGAAGAAAATCTTTACACTACTTTCTTTGTGCTTTGTTGCGTTGTCAACATTCGCACAGGACTGGGTTACTACTCCTGAGAGTGGTCAACAGTATTACATTGCAGTAGGTAACAACAAGGTGGGTTACATCACTGCGAATGAAGACGGCGGTAAGCTGACCGCTAAGGTCGCTACTGAAGGTGACAAGGAAAAGCAGACTTGGACTTGTACAAAGGGCGAGAATGATATTTGGAAATTCACTGTTACTGTTGACGGACAGGAGTGGACGATGTACACAAACGAAGGTGAACGTCTTGCAGCAGGTACTGATCCAGGTTCAAACTTCAAGGATTTCACTATTACAGCTCATGATGATGATCCTTCAAATGCATACAGTGCTATCAAGATGAAGGCAGGCGAAAGTGGAAACATATTCGTTAACATATTCGGTGGACAGAGCTTAGGCAGTGAGTTTGGTCCTTGGGCTGATGGTGACAACGGTTCTAAGGTTTACTTTGTCAAGGCTTCTGAGGTAGAGATTCCTACTTGGAATTTCAATTTTAATATTTTCCAGCAGGGTGACAACAGTACTCGTTACTTCATTCAGTTCAACAGAGCTGCAGCAAACAAGCCTGAGAATGGCCCAACAAACTTGGAGGGCCTCACAGGTGATAAGCTGATCCTCTCTGTAGACAAGGATACTTTGATTGCTGATCAACTGATAGAAAACGACCCAGACTTTAGATTTAAGGTATGGCATGTAACCTCATTCGATGCATCAACAAAGGAGATAGTTCTCGTAAACGAGGCTGGTCAGTATATTAAGTACGCTGAATTGGCAACAGAGATGCCTGGTGGTAACGATATGTATAAGAAGAACGAGGCTGGTGAATGGGTTCGTAACGGCAAGAGTGGAGGCGGTAAGATGACAGGAGCTTTCATGGCAACTACCGAACCACAGACTCTTCATATCTTCGATAGCAACCAGGGCAGTGAATGTTACTCTATCGGCGATAGTGAGGATAGAACTTCAAGAAACTTCCTCAACGCTTGGGGTAACGTAGCATGGCACCACTTCATGGGTAAGTGGGAGGTTAATGACCTTAACAACGCCCTCAAGTTCATCCCTATCACTGATGTATTGACCGAGGATCAGATAAAGAAATCAGACGCAGCAACTGGCATCTCAGAAGTAAAGACACAGGTACAGGACCAGAAGCAGGCAAATGGTTATGTCTACACCCTCGATGGTCGTTTGGTATCAAAGAGCCTTAATGGTCTTGCAAAGGGCTTATACATTGTAAATGGCAAGAAGGTTGTTGTGAAGTAATTCACAATGAATAAACCAACTCTCATCGGTCGGGAAGCAGTGCAAAGAATAAGATTGATTACCGCATTGTTGACCGACTGATAGAGTTAAGGGGCTGTATCAAAAGCAAGGGCGTACCAGCGTGTGTGCCCTGTCAGCAGGTAAAGCATAGGAGCACGTAGTGTGCAGTCCTGTTGTTGACCACTGACACGATTTTGATACAACCCCCTTTTTCGTCTTATCGTTCAAACGTAAATAATTATAACAATATATCTCATTATTATATATCTATGAATATCTGTAAGCGTCTTTGTGCTGCTTTTCTCTTGTCTGTCGTATGTGTCGGACAAGTTTTTGCACAAGGTTATCCTCGCATCAGTACCAAAGGCAATGAGCATTGGTATTACGTTAAGTATCTTCGTTCTAACAACGTGTTGGAAGACAAGGGCGGAAAAGCAAAAGTGCCTTACTGCCGTTCCACAGGTTATGAATGGAGATTGCCAGTTATGGAAGGTGGTAGCAGCAGAGAACTTTGGTCGTAATAAGAAGTACCAGTTGGTAGTAAGAGCGGTCGTACCCTTTATGTCAATGGCACAAATCCTTATAGTTCGCGTTTTATGGCGGCTACTAAGGCTACAGATATTACCTCATTCCACATCTTCCAGAGTATGAATACCAGCTTTGGAACAGGTGCATTCGAGTTGGCACCAGACTCTACTAACAGTCATTCGATGAACCAAGTGGGAGAGATTAGGGCTGGACAAGAAATTGGACTGTGGGATAAGGGCGACATCAACAACGTCTTGACCTTTGTTAGCAAGGATGACATGGAGTTCCCATACTATATGCCAGTCATCTCAACAGCTGCAAATCCTGTTTATTATTACATCCAGTTCCAGACTGGTAACTGGCTTTTGAGTGCCAAGGGGGATAAGGCAACCTGCCAAACAGCCTCATTGTATAATGGTAATCTTGATGACATGCTATGGCGTGTATCAGAGAAAGACGGCAAATACTCTTTTGTTAGCAAGAGTGGAAAGATTCTTTATATCAGCGATTCATACGTCAACGCTGCAAAGGCCCGCAATGTGAAGGATACGCTCTTTACGATGGTGGAGTCAAATAACTTATTGGGTGGCTTCGAGATTGGTAAGTCAACCACAGGACGTAACTTCTTTAATATGTTCCAAGGTGCTGGTGAAGGTAGGTTAATCAGCTTCTGGGACTTAGGCGATGGTGGTAATGTCGTGCGTTTCGTACCTGCAGAAGCATTGGTACCAGTGTCAGGTATTACTACTTTTAATCCTGCCAACAAATATACGCTTTGGTATACAAAACCCGCAACGAACTGGATGACCTCTTGTCTTCCTATCGGAAACGGTCAGTTTGGTGCAACTTTGATGGGCGATGTTGCCATTGACGACGTACAGTTTAACGATAAGACCCTTTGGAGCGGTAAGCTCGGTGGGCTGACAAGTACGGCTGCTTATGGTTATTATCTTAACTTTGGCAACCTTTATATCCGCAGTCGTGGTATGACAAAGGTAACTGACTACGTGCGTTACCTCGATATCAACGATGCCGTAGCAGGTGTGAAATATACGATGGATGGCGTGGCATACAGTCGTACTTACTTCGCAAGCAATCCTGATAGCTGTGTGGTAGTTCGCTATACTGCCTCACAGAACGGTAAAATCAATACAACCCTTACACTGAAGAATCAGAACGGACGTAACGTAAGTTATACCGTTGATAATAACAATCAGGCAATGATTACCTTCGATGGTCAGGTCGCTCGCCAGGATGATCATGGTGCAACAACACCAGAGAGCTATTATTGTGCAGCGCGCATCGTGACAGATGGCGGTACGATTACTAAGAATGCAAAGGGCGTTATTGAGGTAAATGGTGCCAATAGCATGACTGTTTATCTTCGTGGATTGACCGACTTCGACCCCGACGCACCGACATATGTGTCTGGAGCTAACCTCCTTGCAGGTCGTGCGGCAGCGACAGTGAATGGTGCACAGAACAAGGGTTACGATGCTTTGTTTGCAGCACATAAGACCGATTATAAGTCGCTCTTCGATCGTTGTCAGCTGACCCTCAGTGATATGAAGAACAATATTCCAACCCCACAGCTCATCAGCAGCTATCGTAACAACCAGCATGACAACCTCTTCTTAGAGGAACTCTACTTCAATTATGGTCGTTACCTCCTCATCAGTTCAAGCCGTGGCGTATCGCTCCCAGCTAACTTACAGGGTATTTGGAACGACAACAATACCCCAGCATGGCACTCTGATATCCATGCGAACATCAACGTACAGATGAACTACTGGCCTGCTGAGCCAACCAACCTCTCTGAACTTCACCGCCCATTCCTCGATTATATCTATCGTGAGGCATGTGTGAAGCCTACATGGCGTCGCTTTGCACAGGACATGGGTCACGTGAATACAGGTTGGACCTTACCAACTGAGAATAACATCTATGGCTCTGGTACTACCTTTGCCAACACCTATACCGTTGCTAATGCGTGGTATTGCCAGCACCTCTGGCAGCACTATACCTACACAATGGATAAGGATTTCCTGCGCACAAAGGCATTCCCTGCGATGAAGTCGGCTGTCGACTATTGGTTTAAGAAGCTCGTGAAGGCTGCTGACGGCACCTATGAGTGTCCTAATGAGTGGTCGCCAGAACACGGACCAACGGAGAATGCTACCGCACACAGCCAGCAGTTGGTTTGGGATCTCTTCAATAACACACGCAAGGCTATTAAGGTTCTCGGTGATGATGTAGTGTCAAAGGCGTTCCGTGATTCGCTTGCAACCTACTTTGCTAAACTCGACGACGGATGCCATACAGAGGTAAACCCAGCTGATGGACAGACTTATCTCCGTGAGTGGAAGTACTCTTCACAGTTTAATAACCCAAGCAAATCGGTGTTAACGAGTATAAGGCACACCGCCATATCTCACATTTGATGGGTCTTTATCCTTGTACGCAGATCAGTGAAGATGCCGATAAGACCGTCTTTGAGGCTGCTCGTCAGTCGCTGATAGCTCGTGGCGATGGTCATGGAACAGGTTGGTCGCTCGGTCATAAGATTAATCTTAACGCTCGTGCTTACGAAGGTCAGCACTGTCATAACCTTATCAAGCGTGCTTTACAGCAGACTTGGGACACTGGAGTAAACGAGGCTGCAGGTGGTATCTATGAAAATCTATGGGATGCTCATGCACCTTATCAGATTGATGGTAACTTCGGTTATACAGCCGGTGTAGCCGAGATGCTCCTACAGAGTCATAATGATAAACTCGTGATTCTCCCTGCCTTGCCAACAACATTCTGGCAGAAGGGTTCAGTGAAGGGCTTGAAGGCAGTGGGCAACTTCACCGTTGACATTGATTGGGCTGCTGCGAAGGCTACGAAGGTACAGATTGTTTCAAACATGGGTACAACCTGTATTGTGAAATATACTAACGTAGCAAAGGATTATAAGGTGACTACTGCTGACGGAAAGACGGTTAAGGCAAAGCGTATCAGTGATGACGAAATCAGCTTCCCGACCGTTGCTGGAGGTGAGTATATCATCGTCTCAACAACCCCTAACGCTATTGCCGCTGTCACAGGTAGCCAAGAAGGCACCATCGCCACCGTATGCTATTACAGTCTCAACGGTGCAAAGATCAACAGCACACCCTCTCGTGGGGTCTATATCAAGCAGATGAAATATAGTAACGGTACGACAGCTACAACCAAGGTAATCAACTAATCACACGTAATATATCCTACCCACACTCCGGGCACAGGCCCGAGTGTGGGTTCATCTAACAACAACTATTATCTTTCATGGATATGAAAACAATCAGAAAAATGGGTCTTCTCGTATCGCTCATGGCCTTAGCACCCTCCGTGCTATGGGCACAAGCGTGGGATGCGAAGCCCCAAGGCGGTAAGACCTACGTCATCTCTGTGGGCAAGAACACGCAGGACGTGCTCGCACCCTTCAAGTACTATTGGGAAAGTGAGACGCGACTTGCGTTCCAGAAGTATATCGAAGGCAAAGACAAACAGAAATGGAAGCTCGTTGAAGTGCCTAATAAGCCGGACTGTTATCAGTTGGTTAATGCCGAGGGCGAGCTGGCCTTTGACATGGCACTTAATGATCCTAAACAGAATTCGGGCTACCCTTGTATGTGGACTGAGACCATCACGAATCCTAACCAGCAGATTTACATCACGAAGAAAGGCAATGGCTATCAGCTGAGTGCCGTCTCTGGTAGGAATGGTCAGACCTATTATGTGACAACAAGGACGCAAGAAGGATACGACATCTTGTACTGTGGATGGGAAAGAAGCCAGAGTAGCGCTGTCACAGCACACTTCAAAGAGGTGGCACCGGTCGTTATTCCGCAGGCAGCCGACTGGGAGAATGCTACCGTCTATGAGCGCAACAAGGAGCAGGGACACGCTACTTACATGCCTTATCCATCAACGGCTGCAATGAAGGCCGACGGTCAGCGTTATGACAAACCATGGTTGGAACCAACGGGTGCAAACTACCTCAGCCTCAATGGAACATGGCGTCTGCGGTGGAGCGAAGGCCCTAAGCCTGTGCTCTTTAAGCAAGGACGAGTGTTGGGGCGATGATGTTAACACTGACGGTTCAGCGTGGAGTGACATCACAGTCCCATCTTGTCTTGAGATGAACGGATACGGTAAACCGATGTATGTCAACGTTGACTATCCTTTTGTTGATAAGCAACCTCACATCCGTATGAGGCCGGGCTTGACCAATTCCGTGGGTTCTTATCGTCGTGATTTCACCCTACCTGCGGGCTGGGAGAGCAAGCGTGTGTTCCTACACTTTGATGGTATCTACTCGGCAGCATACGTTTATGTCAACGGACATGAGGTGGGCTACACCCAAGGAGCTAATAACGTCAGTGAGTTTGATGTAACGAGATACGTACATGCAGGCAAGAACAATGTTGCTGTACAGGTTATTCGGTGGAGCGACGGGTCGTATCTTGAAGGACAGGACATGTGGCACATGAGTGGTATTCACCGTGATGTCTACCTCGTGGCAACGCCTAAGACCTATCTTGCCGACCATTATATTAAGTCGACTGTCACACCGGGCATGACAACTGTTGGACTGGGTAGTGCGGCTACAACAGTAGACCTTACCGTCTGCAACCGTGATAAGTTCGCTGCGAAGAAGACCGTTACTGTGACGCTCTATGGCCCAACAGGGGAGGAAATAAAGGCCCTTACGGCCGATTTCCAGTTTGCTGCTGGCGACAGCGTGATGACGAAGACCGTCGATTTCGGTACCCTCTCTGGCCTTAAACTATGGTCGGCTGAGACGCCAACGCTCTATACCTTCACTTTCAGCCAGTCGCAAGATGGCAACGAGGAGGAGGCTTTCTCTACGAAATATGGCTTTAGGAAGATTGATCTCAGTAAGGGGTATCTTGAGGTGAACGGCCGCCGCACCTATCTTAAAGGGGCTAACACGCAGGACACCGACCCATTGCATGGACGCAGCATCACCACCGACCTTATGTTAAAGGATATAACGATGATGAAGCAGTGTAACATGAATACCGTTCGTACCAGCCACTATCCTCGTCAATCAAAGATGATGGCTATGTTCGACTACTACGGCCTCTTTGTCGTAGATGAGGCTGACATGGAGTTGCATAAGAACTGGGAAGGCTCAAAGACCATCATCAACAACCCTAATTGGACGGGTGCTATCGTTGACAGAAACGTACGTAATACGCTCCGAGACCGCAACCATCCGAGTGTTGTCTTTTGGAGTCTTGGCAACGAGAGTGGCTCTGGTCTGAACATCATGGCGGCTTACAACGCCGTTCGTAAGCTCGACAACCGTTATATCCACTATGAGGGATCAACACGAGATAAGGCTGAAGGAACTGATATCCACTCTGTAATGTACCCTGCTATGGATGCTTGGCGCAGCGGAACAACGGGTCCAGTGACCTCTGATGTGAATCATCCGAACACGAATAAGCCTTACTTCATGTGCGAATATGCCCATGCTATGGGTAATGCTGTGGGCAACCTGCGTGAGTATTGGGAGGCTATGGAAGGCTCTCAGATGGGTGTTGGCGGTTGTATCTGGGACTGGGTTGATCAGAGTATCTACTCTTATGATGCGATTAAAAACAACCAATTGACAAGGAATGGATTCCCTGCTTATATCACAGGATATGACTGTCCGGGTCCTCATCAGTATAACTTCGTTAACAACGGACTTGTCAATGCCGACCGTGCATGGAGTGCTGAGCTTGACGAGGTGAAGCGTGTTTACCAGTGGGTGGGCTTCAATCTGAATACAACAAGCCGTCAGGTGAAGTTGACTAATAAGTATCTCGACCGCAACCTTGACCAGTTCTATCTTAAGTGGACCCTCCTTGCCGACGGTAAGCCAGTACAGGATGGTATCGTTAAGAAGCTGAATTGCGCTGCTGGTGGTACTGAAACCGTTGACTTGAAGTATAACCCTACAGCCTTTGCAGGTAAGGAACTCTTCCTCAATATCGGACTTTATACGAAGGAGGCAACGAACTGGTGCGACCGTGACTATCCTGTTGCTGAGTTCCAACAGCAGTTGGCACAACGCACAGATGTCCTCGATAAGGTTGATAACACAAAGGCTGATGCCCTTCACGCAACGAAGAATAGCGATGGTGGTTATACCTATGCTAACGGTAAGCAGAAAGTAACATTCGACGGACAGGGCAATATCACCCTTTGGGCATACGAGGGTAAGATCTCTTTATGCAGAACAATGGTCCACGTTTCGACCGCTATCGTTGGATTGAAAACGATAATCCGATGGAGGCTTATGGTAATGATCCTACCGATAATGGCGTGAAGTCGCAGACAGCTACCTTCCAACTCTCTGACGATGGTAAGACGGCAACCGTGAATGTTACGCAGAACGGCAATTATGGTAAGGCTACTTATAAGTACACTGTCAATGCAAACGGTACGATAGACCTCGCCAGCTCGTTTGAGGCACAGGGCAACGGAGCAAGACGTTTAGGCTTTAGTCTGAACTTCCCAAGCGACATGTCAAAGGTGCGCTACTATGCACGTGGTCCTCGCGCAAGCTATATCGACCGCCTCGATGGCGAAGACTTCGGTCTCTATGAGACGACAGTCAAGGATATGTATGAGCCTTTCGCACACCCACAGAGCAACGGCAACCGCATCGGATTACGTTGGCTCACCCTCACAAACAACGAGGGCAATGGTGTGAAGGTAGAGACATCGGGTGATGTTGCCTTCTCTCTGACGCCTTGGACAGACGCAGAATTGCGCACAGCACGCCACGAATGGGAGTTGCCAACATCTAATCGTGTCGTAGCACACTTTGATGCTATCCAGCAGGGAGTTGGTAACGGCTCTTGTGGTCCCGGTCCATTATCAAAGTATGAGATACAGAAAGGTAAAACCTACTCAAACATCGTGCGTTTCATCCCTTTTTCGGAAGCGGCAGATGATCCCTCAGACGGAATCTCTGCCGTAGTAAACTCAGCGACAACAATGGCACAAGTCTACGACCTCTCTGGTCGTAGACTCCCTGAACCTCCTGCCAAAGGATTCTATATTCAGGGTGGAAAGGTTCATGCTAACTAACGCCTTCCAGTCTTCACTGCCTATGAATTGACTGTAGGTAAGGGCGCACGTGGTATTCATCATTCTAAGGAATGAGTGCCTCGTGCGCCTTTATATTTCGAAGTGGTAACTAAAAAGGTTAATGAAAAGTATCTTTCTCCTGCGTAGGGAGGAATAATAAAGTAAGCCAAAGCTATAATAATGCACCCTTCTTTCCGTTTTCAAAGCGTGTGCGGAGGCTTAGCACATGGCGTGTTGATGGTAAACACCATTGGTGCGGAGCCTTAGTAAGTTCACATAAGCTCTCTCTGAAGGGGGCGCAAAAGTATAAAACCCTTGTTATGAAGTAGTAAATAAAAAATATCTTTATTATGAAACAGAAACTAACTATCTATTTCCTTTAGCCATTATCGGCTTATTCTTCTTCTCTATTGGCTTTGCCTTGGGTATCAACTCTTATCTGATGCCAGTATTAGAGAAGTCAATGCACATCTCTGGTGCGGCTTCAAGTCTGTTGCTTGCAGCGACTTTCATACCGTTCCTCTTGTTCGGTATTCCTGCAACCCATTGCATTAAGGCAATCGGTTATAAGCGTACGATGGCTTTGTCGTTCGCTATCTTCGCAGCAGCCTTTGGACTTTTCATCCTCGCAGCGAAGCAGAACTCACTGACATGGTTCCTCATTGCGAGTTTTGTCAGTGGTGCAGCCAATGCCGTTTTACAGGCATCTGTCAATCCATATGTAACGATTCTGGGTCCGATGGATTCGGCAGCACGTCGTATCTCATGCATGGGTATCAGCAACAAGTTGGCTTGGCCAGTGACAACCCTCTTCATTACTTTGGTGATTGGTAAGGGTATTGGCGATACGCAACTCACCGATCTTTACATGCCATTCACCATCATTATCGGTATCTTTTTGCTCTTGGGTATTATCGCATTGATGGCTCCACTGCCAGATGTGAAGGCTGCAGGTGAGGACGAGAGTGAGCGTGGCGACGAGGCTGCAGCCAGTTCATACGCTGACGGTAAGACAAGTATTCTGCAGTTCCCACACTTGTTGTTGGGCTGTTTGGCACTCTTCCTCTATGTCGGTGTAGAGACTATCTCCCTCGCTACGGCAACAGGTTATGCACAGTCGTTAGGTTTGGAGGGTGACAACTACGGATTTATCCCTTCTGTGGGTATGATTGTGGGTTATATCTGTGGTGTAATCTTCATCCCACGTTACCTCTCTCAGGCTGCTGCAATGCGCATCTGCGCTATCATTGCCCTCGTTGGTAGTGTGGCTGTAGCCGTTGTGCCAGACCCCGTTATCTCCGTTTATTGCATCTTCTTGATGGCTTTAGGCTGTTCTTTGATGTGGCCAGCGTTGTGGCCTTTGGCAATGGCAGACCTTGGTAAGTTCACTAAGTCTGGTGCTTCACTGCTGACCATGGCGATTGCCGGTGGTGCTGTGATGCCTTGGTTGCGTGGTGTCGTGCAGGATAGCACCTCTTTCCAAACCTCTTACTGGGTCAGCGTCCCTTGTTTCCTCTTCATCCTTTACTACGGACTCGCAGGCTACAAGATTCGGACGAAGAAGGAGGAGTGATAAGGGGTTAAGGAGGATTTTATGTGGAGTTAAGGAGTTAAATGGAGTTAGAGGAGTTACGACAACACCGTTTACACTTGCTTCTTTTTCTAATAAAATATTCCACTTTGTTCCTTTTGTCACCTCCATATTGTAAATAAAAAAATCAAGTCTTAAAAATGAAAAGAGGGTATGTCAAAATGCAAATTATTAACTTGACAACTTTCAATCTATAAGTAGGATTCTTCTAAAGGCAAAGAAAAGACCATTTCTTTACTCAAAATCGAGTATAGAAATGGACATTTTTTTATTGGATTGTTTCAAACTGTAAGATCATCAAAATGATATTTGCATTTTGACACACCCTCTTTTCGCTTCTAAAAGGTGCCCTTTTGAACCCTTATTAACGCCTTTTTGAAGTCCAATTAAGCACCTTTTATGTTGCAAATTTATAACCGACTGATTTTCTGTTGATTGCAAACTTGCTTTTTATCCGTGTTTTTGTCTTTATTTATAGCTGTTTTATTCGAAATTATGTAATGATTTTTCAATCATTATCTACGCGAATTTTTACCGACTACGAATTACGCGAATGACACGAATTATATCGCAATAAGCATTAGCGTAATTAGCGAAACTCATAGTTAGTAAAGGAACATATCATAAAGTTCAAAGTTCAAACCTCAAAGTTCAAAGTTAAGTTCTACTTGTTTCTTTGTCGTTTGAAATAAAAATCGTAACTTTGCAGCCAAATTATTATATAATAAGGTATTAGAAAAAGATGATTACACTTTCAAACCTTGCTATCCAATTCGGCAAGAGAGTTCTATACAAGGACGTTAACTTAAAGTTTACACCAGGTAATATTTACGGAGTCATTGGTGCCAATGGTGCTGGTAAATCAACCTTGCTTCGTGCCATTTCTGGCGACTTAGAGCCAAACAAAGGAACAGTAGAGTTGGGACCAGGTGAGCGTCTGTCGGTATTGGAACAGGACCACTTCAAATATGATGAGTATAAGGTAATGGATACAGTCCTCATGGGACATGATGCACTTTGGCAGAACATGAAAGAGCGTGAGGAACTTTATGCTAAGCCAGAGATGACTGAGGAGGATGGTAATCGTGCTGCCGACTTAGAGTTGAAGTTTGCTGAGATGAATGGATGGGAGGCTGAAAGTAATGCTGCACAGCTTCTTCAGAACCTTGGCGTTAAGGAGGATTTGCATGAGAAGCAGATGTCACAGCTCTCAAATACTGAGAAGGTGCGTGTGATGTTGGCTAAGGCTCTCTTTGGTAAGCCAGAGAACTTGTTGCTCGATGAGCCTACTAACGACCTCGACCTTGAGACCGTTGAATGGTTAGAGGATTATCTCGGTGAGATTGACGAGCATCAGACTGTATTGGTTGTATCGCACGACCGTCACTTCCTCGACTCTGTCAGCACACAGACAATCGATATCGACTTCGGTAAGGTAACCGTCTTTGCAGGTAACTACTCATTCTGGTATGAGAGTTCACAGTTGGCTTTACGTCAGGCTCAGAACCAGAAGATGAAGGCTGAGGAGAAGAAGAAGCAGTTGGAGGAATTCATCCGCCGATTCTCTGCCAATGTTGCTAAGAGTAAGCAGACAACATCACGTAAGAAGATGTTGGAGCGTCTGAACGTAGAGGAGATTCGTCCATCAAGCCGTAAATATCCGGGTATTATCTTCTCTATGGAGCGCGAACCAGGTAACCAGATTCTTGAGGTTGAGAACTTAAAGGCTGTTGATGAGGACGGAACAGTACTCTTCGATAATGTGAACTTCAATATTGAGAAGGGACAGAAGGTAGTCTTCCTTTCTCGCAACTCAAAGGCTATGACTGCGCTCTTCGAGATTATCAATGGTAATCGAGAGCCTGATGCTGGTACATATAATTGGGGTGTGACAATCACTACGGCTTATCTCCCATTGGATAATACCGAGTTCTTCGATTGTGATTTGAACCTCGTTGACTGGTTGTCACAGTTCGGACCAGGTAACGAAGTGGCTATGAAGGGCTTCTTGGGTCGTATGTTGTTCAAGCAGGAAGAGGTTGAGAAGAAGGTTAATGTACTCTCTGGAGGTGAGAAGATGCGTTGTATGATTGCACGTATGCAGCTTCAGAATGCCAACTGCTTGATTCTTGATACGCCAACCAACCACCTTGACTTGGAGAGTATTCAGGCGTTTAATAACAACCTGATTGGCTTCAAGGGTAATATCCTCTTTAGCTCACACGACCATGAGTTTATTAACACCGTGGCTGACCGTATTATTGAGTTGACTCCAAAGGGTACCATCGACAAGCTGATGAGCTACGATGACTACATCCATGATGAGCAGATTAAGGAGCAAAAAGCAGGAATGTACTAAGATTGTCAAAACATGGCATACTATTTGCAAGAGTATGCCATGACAAATAGTGCAATAAAATTATGAGTAAGAAAGAGAAAAATATAAAGATTGAAGGCGAAGAACTGGAGTTGAATAACGAAGAAACAACCCAGAACGACGCTGAAACACAGACGGAAGAAGCTAAGGGAGAGGAGACTCCTGCAGAGGAAGAACTTGCCCCATTGGTAGCTGCACAGAACGAAGCTGAGCAGTGGAAAGACAGTATATCCGTTTGGTTGCCGAATTTGATAACTACAAGAAACGTACACTGAAGGAGAAGTCAGAACTGATTCTCAACGGAAGTGAGAAGACTGTAGCTGCTATTCTGCCTATCCTTGACGACTTTGAGCGTGCTACTGCCGATAAGACAGAGGACCCACAGGCGATTAAAGAAGGTTATGAACTTATCTATAAGAAGTTTTTGAAGGCCTTGGAGACACTCGGTGTACATAAGATTGAGACCGATAATGCTGACTTCGATGTCGACTATCATGAGGCTATCGCTATGGTTCCTGGTATGGGCGACGATAAGAAGGGTAAGGTTATCGATTGTGTACAGACAGGTTATACGCTCAATGACAAGGTTATCCGTCACGCAAAGGTTGCTGTCGGACAATAATTTCATAAGGAAGAATGGCAAAAAGAGATTACTATGAGGTGTTAGGTGTCAGCAAGAATGCCTCTGAAGACGAAATAAAGAAAGCATACAGAAAACTTGCTATTAAGTATCATCCTGACCGTAATCCGGATGACCCTGAGGCTGAAGCAAAGTTTAAAGAGGCTGCTGAGGCTTATGATGTACTGCACGATCCACAGAAACGCCAACAGTATGACCAGTTTGGTTTCGATGCGCCTGGCGGTGGCTTCGGTGGTGGTCCCTTCGGTGGAGCTGGTGGTTTCTCTATGGACGATATCTTCTCTATGTTTGGCGATGTGTTCGGTGGACGTGGAGGAGGATTCGGTGGCTTCGGAGGTGGCGGGCATCAAGCCCCTAAGTACCGTGGAACAGACCTTCGTTTGAAGGTTCGTCTGTCGTTGCAAGAGGTTGCTACGGGCGTTACCAAGAAGTTTAAGGTGCGTAAAGACGTTCCTTGCGAACACTGCCACGGCACTGGTGCTGAGGAGGGTAGCGGAACAGAGACTTGCCAGAACTGTCATGGTTCGGGTGTTGAAATCCGTACACAGCAGAGTATCTTTGGTATGATGCAGACCCAGACTACTTGTCACGTATGTAATGGTGAGGGAACTATCATTAAGAACAAGTGTACTCACTGTCATGGTGAAGGCGTTGTAAAGGGCGAGGAAGTCGTTGAAATCAACATACCAGCGGGTGTTGCTGAAGGTATGGTGGTCAATGTTCCGGGCAAGGGTAACGCTGGTAGACACAATGGTGTGGCTGGTAATATCCAAGTATATATCGAGGAGGAACCTAACGACACCTTCATTCGTGATGGACAGAACGTTATCTATAATCTCTTGCTCGATTTCCCAACAGCTACCTTAGGAGGTCAGGTGGATATCCCAACCATTGATGGCAGCAATGTAAAGATTAAGATTGAACCAGGAACACAGCCAGGTAAGACGCTCCGCCTACGTGGTAAGGGTCTTCCTACCGTACAAGGTTATGGCAGCGGTACTGGCGATTTAGTGGTTCACATCAGCATTTACGTTCCAAAGGAGTTGAATAAAGAAGAGAGAAGAAGATGATTGAAGAATTACGCCAAAGCGAAAACTTCCGTGGTGATAACAGCACTAAACGCTCTATCTTCGAGAACTTTAAGAAACTGTTTAGTTGACGAGTAGACAAGTTAGACAAGTTGACGAGTAAACAAGTTAAATGAGTTGATAAGTCGAACGAGTTGACAAGTAAACAAGTTTTTATTAAGCAATGAGTTTACAAATAGAATTGAGATAATGATTATATGCCCCATTAGACTTCTTTGGCTAATGGGGCTAAATCATTTCTTTACATTCATCACCCACCTTTCATCACAATTCATCACCACCCAACACCCATCACCCACCACCCATGACTTACCAAGAAACCGTAGAATATCTATTCAACAGCACACCCGTCTTCGAACACGTCGGGGCATCTGCTTACAAAGAAGGACTCGAGACAACAAAGGCTTTGGACGAGCACTTTGGCCATCCACATACCCACTTCCTTTCTATTCATGTTGCAGGAACCAACGGAAAAGGTTCATGCTCCCACACGTTGGCTGCTATCCTCCAAGCTGAAGGATATAAGGTCGGACTCTATACCAGTCCTCACCTCGTTGACTTCCGCGAACGTATCAGAGTCAATGGAGAAATGATATCTGAACAGGAGGTTATCGACTTTGTTGAACAGGAACGCAACTTCTTTGAGCCACTCCACCCTTCTTTCTTTGAACTCACAACGGCCTTGGCTTTCAAGCACTTTGCTGAGCAGAAGGTTGATATTGCTATCATTGAAGTGGGCTTAGGTGGTAGACTCGATTGTACAAATATTATCACCCCTATCCTATCAATTATCACCAATATATCACTCGACCACACCCAATTCCTTGGTAATACGCTCGGAGCTATCGCAGCAGAGAAGGCTGGTATTATCAAACATCGTGTTCCTGTCGTTATTGGTGAGTCTGTCCCTGAAACACAGATTGTTTTCAAGGCAAAAGCACAGAAAGAGGATGCCCTCATTGTCTTTGCAGAAGACATCCCTGCAGTGCTTTCTTCTCATCCTAACCCCGATGGTGGTATCGCTTATCAGACTCGTTTCTTTGGCGAGATTGTGGGCGAATTAGGCGGTAGCTACCAAGAGAAAAACGCTAACACGGTACTCACTGCTGCCATGCAGCTATATAATAAAGGCATTATCAAGAACGCAGAGAGTATTGCCAAAGGTTTTTCTAATGTTTGTGAACTGACAGGACTGATGGGTAGATGGCAGAAACTACAAGCAACCCCATTAGTGATTTGCGATACAGGACACAACGTTGGTGGATGGACTTACCTCTCCCAACAAATCAAACGTCAACAATGTGCGCAGAAACGCATTGTCTTTGGTATGGTGGATGATAAGGATCTGCATGCTGTTATGTCTATGCTCCCCGATGATGCCATTTACTATTGGACACAACCGAGCACGCATCGTGCTTTCCCTGCAGAGAAGGTTGCCGCAACAGCCGACGATTACGACCTACACGGAAAGGTCTTCCCAACCGTCCTCGAAGCCTACCAAGCTGCCCTTCAAGATGCTGACGAACAAGATTTTATCTTCGTTGGCGGCTCCAGCTATGTGGTTGCCGACTTGCTGACAAGCCTACAAAAGAAATAGCAAAAGTCCCTTCTTTATTAACCCCATATTACTAAATAAAGTTTGATTTTAGTTTGCTGTCACTTTTAACACTTTACCTTAGATGCTTATAATCAACGCATTATAAGTATACAAGAAGTGACAGAAGTGACAGCAAAGTTGATTTTCATAATATCACGACCTCTCATTAGATGTTGGCAGTACTATGTCTTGTGAAATTTTAATTCCTCTTTCATTGCGAATTGCTTTCCATAACTTTGCAAAAAGTTACCGACTAAAAATATGTTAACGCACAACATTTAATTTACCTCCAAACAGTCAAAAAAAGTAGGGGTATTGTTGCAAAAGACAGATAATTTCCATAACTTTGCAAAAAGTTACCGACTAAAAATATGTTAATATGACCATTCAAGAACAGATAAAAACAACGGATAGACGAAGCTGAACCAGGAACGGTTTTTCTTTGTCAATGACTTTGCTGAGTTTGATAATGAATATGTCAGTAAGTTATTATCGACGATGAAAGGTTTTTGGTGTTCTTGAACGCCTCGCAAAAAGGCATATACTATAAGCCGATAGTAACTAACTATGGCAATGTATATCCTTCGGCAGAGAAGATTGTAAAACTGATCGCAGAACATGAAAATGCGGAGATTCTACCAACAGGAGAATATGCTTTGAACGCCCTTGGTTTGTCAACACAGGTTCCGATGAAGGCAATCTATCTAACAACAGGATCGCCGAGGACTATAACTATAGGGAACAAGAAAATAAGACTGAAGCACAGAACTCCCAGCACATATTCGTATCACAGCAAGTTAATGCCATTACTTGTTTTAGCACTCAAGGCAAAGGGGCAATCAAACATAACTTCTGCTGATACAAATAGAATTGAGAAGTTAATCTCTGACTCAACCGAAAAGCAACAGATAAAAACGGATTTGGCAACAGCGCCAGTCTGGGTTCGCAAGTATATAAAACCAATAATAGAAAAGTATGAGCATTTGGCAAGATAAGACAATCGAAGAGCGTATCGCAATCGTACAGAATACAGCATTGAGAACAAATATAGAGGACTTGGCTATAGAGAAGGACTGGTGGGTAACGATTACCCTCAAAGCACTTTTCTCTACGTCATTTTCGGAGTTCCTGCTTTTCAAAGGCGGAACAAGTCTTTCTAAAGGTAAATGGGAGAACATTGATTTAAGAAGGTTCAGTGAGGATATAGACATATCTCTTAGCAGAAGTTGGTTTACTGAAACGGAAGAAAAACAGAAGCTATATCCTTTTGCCAAGTGCGAGAATAATAATCAACTGAAAAGCTTGCGGAAGGCATCGAGGGAGGTTATTTTCGAGCGACTTTCTCCTGAGTTAAATGAGCAACTTGCAAAATTGGGAGCTAAAGATTTCTACGTCGAGAATGTAAAGAGTATCATACAAGACGGTGTTGAGATTCCTATTGATACAGACCGTGACCCAGTAGTGCTGAATGTTGTCTATCCCAGCATCTTAGATGAAACAAATGAATACATTCAGCCAAAGGTCAAAATCGAAATCAGCTGTATGTCTATGGATGAACCTTTTGAAAACCGAGCATTAACTTCACTGATTTATGATACTTTTAACGAAGTGGATAATGCTACCCAATGCTTTGTTCCTACGGTACTTCCTATCCGGACTTTTTTGGAAAAGGCATTATTGCTTAATGAGGAATATCAGAAGAAGTCGCCCAGAAGCGAAAGAATGAGCCGTCACCTTTATGACTTGGAGAGATTGATGGACACCTATTCAGAAACAGCTATCAACGACTCAGAACTTTATAAAAGTATCATAGAGCATCGCAAGAAATTCTATCATATCAGTTCTGTGGATTATGACTCTGATAAGCGAGAGAATATTAAGATCTGGCCTACTGGAGAGATAGAAAATTTGTTCCGAGATGATTACAAAGCAATGATAGAATCATTCATTTATAACGAGAATCCATTGACTTTTGACCAACTGCGGGAAAGAATTCTATTGTTAGAGGATAAATTTCGAGAAAACACATAGTACCGAAACAAGATTATTTGGTTCAATGAAGGTGGAATTAGGTGGAGGCTACCTGGTGGTACTTATGAGATGCCATCTCTCAACAATAACTATCTTGAAAAAAAGAAGCAAAATGCTACATAAACTTTTTAATAGAAAAACATTTTTATAACAAATTTTGTTTATCTTTGCATTTGAATATCCATAATTCAAAAAAATATTATTTATATAAAAGTACTAATATGAAACAAATTTACATCTTGTTAATAGCCCTACTCATGGGCTTATCAGCTAATGCAAAAAGCTCTGGTACTTGTGGACCTAATCTAAAATGGCACCTCACTGATGATGGAGTTTTGACCATTACAGGAGAAGGGAGAATGTATGATTATGATGATCGCGGTTATTATGTTGGCGGACCATGGGGAAACTATGATATTAAACGAGTTATAATAGGTGATAGTGTTACGTCAATTGGCGACAATGCTTTCAGCGGTTGTAGCTCTCTAACTTCTGTAACTATTCCCAATAGTGTTACGACAATAGGAGAGGCAGCTTTCAGGTATTGTGGCTCTCTAACTTCTGTAAACATTCCCAATAGTGTTACGACAATTGGTGGATATGCTTTCAGCGGTTGTACCTCTCTAACCTCTGTAACCATTCCCAATAGTGTTACGACAATAGGAGAGGCAGCTTTCAGCAATTGTAGCTCTCTAACCTCTGTAACCATTGGCAATAGTGTTACAACAATAGGAAGGTCTGCTTTCGAGGATTGTAGCTCTCTAACCTCTGTAACCATTCCCAATAGTGTTACGACAATTGGAAAGTATGCTTTCAGCTATTGCAGTCATCTAACTTCTGTAACCATTGGTAATAGTGTTACGACAATTGGCGACAGTGCTTTCAGCTATTGTAGCTCTCTAACCTCTGTAACCATTGGCAATAGTGTTACGACAATTGGTGGATATGCTTTCAGCGATTGTAGTTCTCTAACTTCTGTAACCATTCCCAATAGTGTTACAACAATTGGCGACAATGCTTTCAACGGTTGTAGCTCTCTAACTTCTGTAACCATTCCCAATAGTGTTACGGCAATTGGTGACGGTGCCTTCGGCGGTTGTAGTTTTCTAACTTCTGTAACCATTGGCAATAGTGTTACGACAATTGGCAACAGTGCTTTCAGCGGTTGTAGCTCTCTAACTTCTGTAACCATTGGCAATAGTGTTACGATAATTGGCATCAATGCTTTCTACAATTGCAAATCTCTAACCTCTGTAACCATTCCCAATAGTGTTACGACAATTTTCTTCGGTGCTTTCAGCGGTTGTAGCTCTCTAACTTCTGTAACCATTCCAAATAGTGTTACAATAATTGAATGGTCTACTTTCAAAGATTGTAGTGCTCTAACTTCTGTAACCATTCCAAATAGTGTTACGACAATTGCATGGAAGGCTTTCGACGGTTGTAGCGCGCTAACCTCTGTAACCATTCCAAATAGTGTTACGACAATTGAAGAGGAGGCTTTCAGAGATTGCACCAACCTACAAAAAGTAAATATCGGAAATAGTGTTAAGACTATAAGAACATCAGCATTTAACAACTGTACCAGTATAACACAGATTTCGAGTGAGGCAGTCGTACCACCATTCTGTGAATCAAATGTTTTTGCCGACATTAATAAATCTGAATGTAAACTTATTGTTCCTAAGAATAGTCTTGACGCCTATAAACAAGCACCTCAATGGAAAGAATTCTTATTAATAGAGGGTAGTACTACACTTGGCATTACAAACACTGTTTATAATAACTCAGGACTTGCCGATGTCTATACAATAGATGGAACAAAACGGCTAAGTAAAGCAAGCACTGACGAAATTAATGCTTTGCCTAAGGGTGTTTATATTGTCAATGGTAAAAAGATAATCATTAAATAATGGACACAATGGTTTTCCTAAGCCACACCATATATTTTTATTTGTTGTATGTTCGTCTGACAAAGAAATAAGAACAGAAACTTACAGGGAAAACCTTGATGGCTTATACAGAAAACCTTATTACTATACAGCAGCAAGTGAGCAATCATTTGCTGCTTTTTCATTTACTTTCTTGCAAATATCAATGCAAAGAGTTATATTTGCAAAAGAAAGGGAGAGTAATATAACGTGAGTTAAAGCATAAGAGGAGTTTTAGTAAAGTACAATTATGGCTTAGATTTGAGTATAGATAATGGTTAAGTTAAAAGTATAAAGTAGGAATATGAATGTAACAATGATAATAATATTTGCCTTGATTCTTTTTCATTTATGAAGATGCTTTTCGGACCATTAAAGAAAGGTAATACGCAATACTATGTTTCTTCTGGTATCGGTATCTGGGGAGGTAAATTCCGTATCGGGACAAGATCAGAATATGTAGTGGCAGATATTGAATAACATTAAATTTGATTATGAAAACAAAGACGGTTTTACACAGAATTCCCTTGTATGTGTTGGTGGGTTTAGTGCTATTAATGTTGGATAGCTGCTTCCCCAGCTTTAAATCTTCTGGGGAAGTCATGGCTTATCTTAAGAAAAATTATCCAGGGCAGCGTATTGTACTTTCTGATAAATATGAAACAAGTCGTGGCTTGTCAAACGATATAAGAATTTGGACATTCACATTGTCAGACTATCCTAAAGACACCTTTCATGTGGCAAGTTATATCAGCAGTGATCCGTTTCCGATGATGAAAAACCGGCATGGGATCGAAGATGACTTTGAGAAAGTAGTTATTCTGCGTCGAGCAAAAGAGTTTGAACACGGACCTATGAAGAAATTCGATGCACTCACGCGACGTCTCTGGGCTCACTTCCCTGAGTTAGATTTCTCTCTAAAACCAGCTAAGTTAGAGCTGAGAACGGTTGATGATATCTGGCGTGCAAAGCATCTGATAGAAGCTTTCGACCAATTCCTTGGTGATGAGAGACTGACTGAGGAGGTTCAATATTATCTTCGCATGTATATGCAAGGACCGTGTTATGACCTAAATCATGGTGGGAGTGTAGCGCCTTCGGATGATATAGTCATTGATAAATCTGGTAAGAAGAAGGGTTGCTATATTGAGCGTCGATTCTGTTTTGGCGTTAATCGACAGGAGTTATGTCAGCAGTTTTACAATGATGTGATGAGGTTTCATCAGTTAATGGACAGCTATGGTAATGGTGTTAATAAAGAGACATATCAGGCATGGGCTGAGAACCAACTGAGACTCGTTAAGCCGTTGTTAGATCTCCCATCTGAGGAAAAACGTGATTCACTTCTTAAATTGTTAGGAGTTCGGGATGACTATACAGGCAGTATATTTATCGATACAGGAATGAAACCTTATATGCTTGTAACCTTATCGGAAAAGGAAGAGGGTTCTGGGTCTTACAATCTCTTCTTCACTTATCCACAATTGCATGCATTCTGCTTACGTAGCGGATTACAGGTACAAGGAACTGGCGACCATTTTAGAGTGAAAGGAGTAGATGGAAGACATTACGAGTTTTCGTCTCAGTTCTATAAAGAGAAGAAAGGCGCCATAGGCTGGGATGAAGATGTCTGCTATTTTCTACGAAATGGTCGTAAGGTTTTGGTCAAAGGCTTTTATACTCCATATGAATGTATTAGTGATATCCTTGTACGCCAGATAACTGGACGGGATGTTAAAAAAATGGTTGTGAGTGGGCAGATATCTTTAAATGGGCAGACCTTTGGCAGAGGTCCTAACTAACGTGAGTCTGACGAGTTATAAGTCTCTGTTAATTTGGTGATTAGCGGAAATAGTTTTAACTTTAAGAAATTAATATACAAATAGTTACAAATAAAGATCGCTATGATTGTCGAGGACAAAATTACAGAAATATTTTTATCTTTGATAAGCACTACAAATATGCTATTTGAAAGACTGCATCAGTGGCATCAATACCTTTTCTTGCAGCTCTTTTCTATCAATAGCGGGGTACATATCATCTCCTTTGATTTGAAATGAAGGTGTAAGACAAATAATGTAGACTCTGCCGTTTATAAAATACGGAACAGCATACAAGGGAGCCTCGCATTCTTCTATCATGAAATACTCCTTGTTGATGGTAGGAAAACTCCACCCCGCCTCTGCAGACTCCAAGGCAACGATTGCTACTACATCTTTCTGTAGACTATCTTTAAGCAGCCATACATCTTTTGTTGTAATCGAAAAAGGATGCTTAAGCCACTTGGCGTCCAGCCCCTTCACCACCGCTTTGATAAGCCATGTATTTGCTTTGTCTTTGTGTAAACCAGTAAAAGCCTTACCTGTCCATCGAAGTTTATAAGTGTTTTCTACAGATATAATGCTGTAAGTTGGTGTAGACTTCTGTCCTTTGACGTTTTGTTGCAATTGCTTATTCCGATTTTGTTGTGAATTATCTTTTGCCGACGATGATACCGTCTGCGCAGTACAATTACAAAGTATGCAAACCAGACCTACGAAATATAATGCTAATCTCTTCATACTACTGTTATATTTTAAACCTAAACTGATTTGACATTGGAGTAATAGTTGGCTTTGGAGCTGCCTCAATCTCTATATATAACTTTCCCGCCTTTATCAATCCGTGAATAAATTAAGCGTAAAGATAGTTTTTCCACCTTATATAACATACTTTTGTGCATTAATTATTCTTAATGATGACTCATCCGAAATATGGAGTGATAAACTAAAACTCTTACATATAAGGCACACAGAGTCACGGAGGGACGGAGGTAACGCAATGTCACGGAGGTGCCGAGGGCACAAAGAGCGACGGAGATGCAGCATACAGATTCTTGATAAATATTTTGGAATAAACGTTTTGTATATAAATTGCTAATAGAATTGGCAAACAAGCTCCGTTGCTCTATGCACCGACGGTGCCTCCGTTACTACTATAGCTTTGTATTTAATAATCCTCCGTTCTCTCCGTTCCTCCGTGTGACATTACTTCAAACTCTAAACACAAGTGGCAAACCTTATCACTCCAAAATCCTGAAGACCCTTAATTATTAGTTTTCTTGAAGTTCTGAGAAAGAATGCTGAAAGTGATACTCCTTTATACACTAAAGGCACCTACGTTAGTCGATAATATCCCGCCTCTCTAAATTTTTACGGTACACATCGCACATATACTCATAGAAAAAGATGTATAGCTACTATATTTCCACAACTTCTGTGAGAAGATGAACACAGTTATGATTAATGCCAAAGATTAATGTTCAAATCTCAAAAATCAAAGTTATTCAACATCAAAATTCATTACAAATTTTTCGAACAAAAGGTTTAAAATAAAGGATGAAAGCACGTGTAAAATGGCGGATTTGTAACTAACAGTTAATCAGACTGTTATAAAACAGTAAAGTAAAAGGTGCTTAATTGTACTCCAAAAGGGCGTTAGTAAGGGTCTTAAAGGGCATCTTTTGCAAGGCAAAAGGGCGTTAATAGAAAGCCAATTAATGCCCTTTTAACTTCCTGCCTTTGAATTTTATTTACAAAGTTCTACTCTTTTATAGAAACTGCATAGCAACAAAACTCTTCTTTGCTCACATCAAATCATTCAAACCTAAAAGTCGGGAGATAAACAGAAGACCTTTACTGACTTTGATGTTTGAATTAGGATAATAAGGTGTTGATACCAACTTTTCTTAAAAAAAATGTTATCTTTGCAATGAAATAATCCAAAATAAGATGGCAGTAAAAACGGCAAAACAAGATTTAACTTTGAAAGCTTTCCCTGAAGAAATAACAGAAGATGGGGTAAAGATTTATGGGGAAACATCTTATGAAAAATCAGATGGCTGTTCTTAGCCATTATCTACATAATGCAGGAAACGAAGAAACCACGGAAAGAAAAAGAAGAAATTATCTTGGCTATTCGTAGTTTCTTGCAACGTAAGAAAGCACGAGAGAAAAAGTCTGTTGATGATGATTTGACGGATGATGAAGTGTGGGCTGTTGCCGAAAGACCAGCAGAGTATAGTCTGTTTCGTGAATTCTTTCAAGTGCCTTTTTCCTGCTCCTGAAAAAACCAAAAGTTTACCTTTATAGACTTGTTTGCAGGTATTGGTGGCTTTAGAATTGCCCTACAGAATTTAGGAGGTAAATGTGTTTTATTCTTCTGAGGTTTGATGCTAAGGCACAAGAAACTTATCTTGCCAACTATGGTGAGATGCCTTTTGGTGATATTACAAAGCCATCAACAAAAAGCTATATTCCTCAAGAGTTTGATATTCTCTGTGGTGGCTTTCCCTGCCAGGCATTCTCTTTGGCGGGAAGACGACTTGGCTTTAAAGATGAAACACGAGGAACGTTGTTCTTTGAAATAGAAGAAATACTTAGAAGACATCAGCCCAAAGCCTTCTTTCTTGAGAATGTAAAGGGGCTGGCTATTCATGATAAAGGGCGTACACTTGAAACGATTTTGACTCATTTGGATAACGCTGGGTATGATGTTGTACCACCACGGATTTTGAATGCTATGGATTTTGGGGTACCACAACATCGAGAACGCATATATATTATTGGTTTCCGTAAGGATTTAGGAATAGATATAACAAAGTTTCAATATCCCGAGCCACAGAGCGTGGGTAAGCTCCGTCCAAAGTTCTCCGATGTGATGGAGAAGGATGTTCCCTCTGTGAAATATTATCTATCAACAGTTTATCTTGATACGTTGAAACGGCACAGAGCACGCCATGAAGCTGCTGGGCATGGTTTTGGTTACGAAATCATTGACACTGATGGTGTTGCTAATGCAATTGTTGTTGGTGGTATGGGGAGAGAGCGCAATCTCATTATTGACCCTCGCTTGAAGGATTTTACACCTATTACACGTATAAAAGGTGAAGTAAACCGTGAAGGTATTCGTAGAATGACTCCTCGGGAGTGGGCACGACTTCAAGGTTTCCCAGACAGCTTCAAAAATTGTTGTTGCTGATGCATCTGCTTATAAGCAGTTCGGTAACTCCGTGGCTATACCAGCTATTCAGATGACGGCAAAAGAACGAACTTGAGTTATTAGGATTAATCTAATTCAAAAATACACAATTCAAAAATGACAAAGACTGCAAACAAAGGAGAGTGGAGTGAATTATACGTACTTCTTAAACTTTTAGGGGAAAAGAAGGTTTATGCGGGTGATGGTGAATTAAACAAAATAGAGAACTTGTTTTATCCAGTTCTGAAAGTGTTACGTGATGAGCAAAATATTCATTATGAATATTCGTTAGACGATGATATTGTTATTATATCAGAAGAAGGAAAGGAACTTTTGCGTAAGTCGGTGTCTGACTTTCTTTATCAGGCTAATGTGTTGCTTGATGTCATCCGAAAGGAAAAAGGAACCTTTGCTATTCCTGAGATTGAACAATTTATGAAGGAAATTCATAGTAACAAGATAAAAGCAGAGTCGAAGGAGAAGAAGGATATCACGATTGTTATTCATGACCTCCGTACAGGTATGACTCCAACGCTTGGTTTCAGTATAAAATCGCAATTAGGAGGTAATTCAACTCTCTTTAATGCTGGAAAAACAACAAATTTCACCTTTTCCATAGTAGGTCATACCTTTACAGAAGCAGAGATAGATGCGATTAATGCAATTGATACGTCAAGCAAAATCAGAGATCGAGTCAAAAAGATAAATGAGTTGGGAGGTACGCTATGCTTTAAGATGATGGATGATGCAATCTGCTATAACAACTTTGTTCTTATTGATAGCTGTCTGCCTCATATCATGGCTAATATTCTTGTGGAAAGCAATCAAGCTAACACAAAGAACTTAAAAGAGGTGACGGAACAGGTGGCTACTATAAATCCATTAAACTATGACACTACGTACAATCAACAGTTCTACACCCATAAAGTGAAAAACTTTTTAGTGGCAGCTGCTCTTGGAATGGTTCCTCATACGCCATGGAATGGAACCTATCAAGCTAATGGAGGTTATCTCGTTGTGAAAGCTGATGGCGATGTGCTCTGTTACCACTTCTACGATCGTAACCTCTTTGAGGATTATCTTTATTGTAACACTAAGTTAGAAACACCTTCGTCAAGTAGATACGAATTTGGTAAGCTTTATAAGAACGAAGCTAATGAACTTTGCTTTAAGCTAAATCTGCAAGTAAGGTTTAAGTAAGTGATGCTGTCATAGATATGATATACGACTCTGTCTATCTTACCCTTTGTTCTTCTTATACACAATGTGAAAGGCTGCACCAAAATAGATTGCTCTTACTTTGATACAGCCTTATTATCCTTTCATCCTTTTACCTTTAGTCGCTTCTAATACCTTGCAACCATTTCTTAATCTTTACTTTATAGCGTTGCCCTTCTCATCTCGTCTTGATAGTGATGCGACTTTACTTCAAAGTCTGCGGTTGTGTTGTTGTCATCCACGTATTTCTTACCATCCCACTTTCTTACCAGCGCAAGGCCAGAAGAGATGGGGTAATCGCTTTGTTTTAGGCTGGAGAAAGAGACGTCGGTAACGGCATTGTAGCCTCTGTCTAACTTGCTTGGACGCATCTGGAACATACGACGAGGACAGATGGTGATGCAGTCGATGACACACTCGAAGGGTACTTCAATGGCATAGAAGTCGCCGAAGGCACTACTGGTGACGGTGATATAATGCAGATAACCCTTGCTATCCTTTGTTTCGGCATAGTTCTTCTTGAATTCCTCTGGTGTCCATGGCAGTTTTATCAAGGCTATACCGTTGCTCTCAGAGATGTGAGAGAATTCGTAAGCAGGACCAATATTGCCACTTGCATCGGTAGATGTGAGGATTGCATTCATGTCTGGAACGTTTGGATTATTCTTCTGTCCGGGGTCGTAGTTGCTGTTTGTCCATTCGAAATCGGCTTTACTCAAGTCTAAAAAGGCATTCAATCCGCCATACATACTCAGGTCCTCGCCCTCTAACTCAGCCTCAAATTTAGCCTTGTGGTCGATGGCATACTTTGCAACGATAATGGTTTGACCCGGCTTCACAGGGTAGTCATTGCCCTTACCGGGGAAATAAGAGATACCCGATGCACCATAATAACGATTGACGAAATCGTCTTTCGGTGCGAACTGGATGGCTTTGCTCGGTTCAATGGCATTGACACACAACGCTAATCCGTCAAGATATTTCACCTCATCCGTAGGGTTAAAGATGGCGATATACTGGTCGTCATTGTACATCTGGTTCAAATTCTTCATACCCCAAGCACGTACATCACGATACCAATAATGTCCAACATAGAACACCTCCTTGATAATCAAGTGGTCTAACTTCGTCTTAGAAGTGGATTGCTTCACAGGCATTTCATTACGCGTACAGCTGTTCAGCCCCAAAAGCATAAGGCTAAGAAGCAGGTACGCAGCTATCTTCTTTTGTATCATTTGTTTTCTTCTTTATATGTTTATATAATTGTGAGCAGTGGGAGGGACGGTTGTCACGAAGGGAAAAGATTGTGAGTTACAGACGTCGTGTTACTTCCTTATCGTCGAGACCACCCACTCCCGCTGTCTATGTTACAGGAACCAGTTGCCGAAACCAGAGCCACCACCAATGCCGTGGGTCTGTACATTCTGCGAAGCTTCCAACGCATCTAATGATGACAAGCCTATTTCGTGACCTAAGTAGAAATAGAGTGGATCGTTCGGGTCGATGGTTGTAGGGTCAGTATCAAAGCTACTGCAGAACACTTTGATAGGGATATTAAAGCGGAAAGCTCCTTCCATTCTGAATCAGCACCATATTCCTTTGGCTCGTCAGGGTTGTAAGCCTCTGAACAGATGAACGGACTACGGAAGACATAGGTTGAATGGCGGTTAAGATACTCATCCTTCGGTATTAATGCCTTCTTTCCTTTCGGGCATTTCATCACTCTTACAGACAGATAGAACTTTGGCAAGAGGTAAGACGGACGTGTATAACGGCCTGCCTCACCCGTTGCAGGGTCCAAACGACGTGTAATCTCTAATGGCCATTCTTGATGTAATTCATCGTTTTCATCGGCATCAATGTCGAAATTGAAGTGTCCCTTCAGTCCTACACGGTCTTGGTCGTAGGGTGCAACCGCCCAGTCAGCATCCTCACGGGTCAACGGAGGGAGTAGACGTTGGTTGAACAACTCACGCGCTCCGTCAGCCATTGCGTTATGAATCCACGTATCACGATAGGTATATTCAAATATCTTCGGGGTCAGTTCGGCACGTTCCTTCCACGTTGTTTTATTCGCAAAGAGTGGAGAAGGCACCGGTGTCGTGTCGACAGTACCGCCCTTCTTCCAGTCACCAAACTTGTTCTTCTTAGGTTTCCACGTACCACGGCAGTCCATCACCTCGTAAGGATTACCCTTATCGTCGACCTCGCTCACCGTAAAGAATATCTGATACTCATCAGAGTGGTCGAGAATATCATCGTTCATCAGCTTACCCTCCTTATCGAAGAAGTAGAGGCAGAGTCCCCAACGCTTCAGTTTTCCACCGATGATACGGATGTAATCGGGTCCAGTCTTACCATCGCTCTGTTCAAGATACGTCACCGTACTCTGGCGCTGCACCTCAACCGTAGGCCATTTTGCCGTATTGTTGCGGATGATAACAAACTCCTCCTGCTTCCAAGGGGCGTTATGATAAACGAAGTTACCGTGCATCATACCGTCACCGTGGGAGTGTCCCTCCTTAAACATAGCCAAGCAGGTAGCCCAACCATTGAAAGCTCCGTCTGGGTCGGGGTTATTCATCTGCTCAGAGACCTTAACTTTCGACAGACTATCTACATAACGGTCTGCACCGCTACGTGCTAATCCCTTACTTTCTAAGGGATTTTCGTTATAATCAACATGTACATTGCCAAACACAAAGTTGTCACATGAAGTGAAAACTGCGGCAACACATGATAATAAAAGAATGTTCTTGAATATCTTATTCATCTTCCCAATTCGTTTTTACATCAATACTACGTTATGTCTGTACTGTGTGAAGAAGTCTTGTGGCTGTGTCAGCATACGCCAGAGCTGTGCCTTGTTGGCAGCAGGATAGAATCGCTTAACATCTTCAAACACTTGTCTTCACCGTCCTTGGTATTGGCTATCACACGAACAGACAGCGGATAGTCGATATCAAAGCTATCCCAACCGGGTTGTAACTGGTTGAAATCCCATAGAAGCTATCACTGATTGTTCGTATTGCAGTACTTTGCAGGCTTTTCCGACTCTCCCACGTGCTGCTGTCCTTTGTTAAGAATGTGGCAGATGCGCACCTGTAGCTGGAAAGCAATATCTGATTTGTGAAACTGCATGACGCCCTTAAAGCCCAATCGGTCCATGTCTGAGCCGACGTCTAAGCTGCGTTTCTGATGCAGTAAACCCACGGTATGACCATAACGCTGGCGTGGTGACTCTGTGTCTGGGTCGGTGAAGTCATCGTTATAAGCTTCTGTAAAAAGTTTTCCGAGTTCTTCTTCCACTGGATCTGTGTCACGATACTCGTATGTAAAGACCTCTGGCGTAATCTTATTTAGCTCCATTGGATCAATAGTTTTGTAGAGATGATAGGTCTTTCCACCGAAGTTATAAGGCTGCAAAGCCTCTGGTTTTCCCGATACTTCAATCGACTTCCATGCCAACTCACTATCGAACGGCACCAAATTCTGTCCCAATGTGTAGCCATCAGGCACATAGATGTTAGAAGTTGAGAACTTTGTGGCAGCTTCCATTGCTCCACCTTTCTCCTTGAAGGTGTATCGGTCATAATAAGTAGGTAGTGAAGCCAACGAACGTGGGTATGCCATTTGCAATCCACGCACCTCCTGTCCGTGTCCTGCAGAGCTACTATCTGCCACCGCCTTGTTTAATGATGCGTTGCCAATACCAAAGAAATGCTGATGAACCAGCAGTGTTGCGTTGTCTTCATCAGGAACGTTATAACCGTCTTTATCCTTCATGAAGGGATAACCTGAGAACTGATGGTTGATGAGCATACCGTTTTGATCGTAGTACTTCAGCTCCAATCCATAGTAGATATCGTCCGAAGCAATCACATCAAAGCAGTCGCGCTCTGTCGTAATCGTCATCTGTCCGTCGTCATCTTTGGCAATATCAATCTCCTGCATGACTGGGATAGAGGTCGCACCGCTGACGAGATGATAGGTGTTATAGGCTTGAATAGAGTCGTTTCCCGTCTGGTCCAACACCAATCATTCCCCCCTTATAGCCCATTCTTAAGATGGCATGAACCGCATAAATCTGCTCATGTCCCTTCACATCTCGCTCAATAGAGGAAGGAGGGGCTTGTATAATCTTTTTGAAGAAATCGTCAACTTGGTCGTTAGAGCAACTTCCGAAGAGAAGTCCCACTGCTACCGTGGCAAGTATGAGGCGTATGTCTTTATATAGTTTCATATTCTTTTTCAGCTAATTAGAACTTAAACAATGTGCGTAAAGAGAAGTTTGATCCGCGCTCATGGGCGTAGTATCTGAAGCGGTCGGTGTACTCCTTATAGAGTGCGTTGAGGATGTTATCACCGACAATCATGAACTTCAACTCTCTATTCTGTGGTAACGCGATGCGGAACTCAGCCGTACCATTCAGTAGGAAATAGGCTGGTGGCGAGTCGGGAACGAGGTCTTTATCGGGATCGAATCGGGTCTGCTTGGTCACGTAGATACCTGAGAGCGACAGCGACGAACGATACTTATGATTCTTTGTTAGCGGTAGGTCGTAGGTAGCAGAGAGTCCGTAACGGTCTGATGGCATGAAAGGTAGCCAGTCGTTATGGGTCAGGTTGCGCGCAAACATCCATTCTCCCTTACCGACAAAGGTCAGTCCTTGCAGTGGCTTCACGGTTGCTTCGATATCACCACCATAGAGTTTTACATCGTCTTGGTCGTAGATAAACTTCGGATACTTTCCACTTGGATGGTTGTGGAAGCGGTCCTTACCTGTTCCGATGTGGTCGTAGATATAGCTATTGATACGCTGGAAGAAGACACTTGGCTCTACAGAGAACCATGTGTTCCTATACTTCGTACCTAACACGAGTTTATAACCACGCTCGCTGGCAAGATTCTTGTTGCCTACTACCCAATAGGAACCGTCTTGCAAGCCAATGGCATAGAGCTCGTTGATATCTGGTGGACGCCATGACCAACCGATATTCGCACGTGCATCCCACTTGTCACTGAACTGATAGTGGGTGGCAAGGCTCATGGTGAAGTTACTATAAAGTTTGAAGTCGTCGTAGTAGGTGTAGTTACTGAGGCTGCTATAGCCATTGACCGACAACACACGGAAGTCGTAACGCATACCGAGTGCACACTGCAACCTGCCAAACTCTGCCTTATGAAGGAAATAACCACCCATTGAAAGGGCTGCAAAGTTGGGAACGAAAGCAGGCTGTTTAGTACCCGGATAGTTGAAGTTCGTTTGATAGGTATTAGAAAGACCAGCATCAGTTGTCATCTTCCATAGTTTCCATTTCGCTTGCCAAAGTACGTCGAACTTATAGGTTTTCAGCATCAGGTCCTGCACTGGAATCCAACTCCATTGTGTCTTCTTTCGGTTTTCGAACTCTTGACGGAGATTCTCTTGGAAGGATAGCGTGAAATTGAGGTGATGGTTAGGATTAAGTTCCCATTTCAGTTCTCCCTTCAACGTCACGTGTTGCGACTGCTGGAACGGCGGTTTGATTTCGTATGAGAAGGGTTTAACGGTCTCTGGATCAGGTCGTCCGTATTCAAATCGCTTGATCAACTGTGATAGGTCGGATATCTTACTGGCGTAATAGATTCCGCTTCGCTGATAGTAAATACTTGAGAAGAGCGTTGCTGTCAGTTTCTTTCCTTGCCAACCAGCTAAGGCTGAGAAACTTATGGTGTTATATCCTGTGTTGTTCAGTACGTAGTCGGCTGTATGATAGTCGCCTCCTTTGGTGTACATTCCGTGCAGACGCAGACCAAACTGCTTATAACCCGTCTCGATAGTACCCGACCCACTGAAGCCTCGCGCATTGGTATCGTAACCCATGTTGACGTTTCCATTCAGCTTAATCTTCTTGTTTTCGTAGGGTAGGGGCGCATCATTCAAGAGTACCACACCACCCATCGCACCGAAGCCATAGCGAATACACTCGGCACCTTTCACCACTTCTACCATGCTCGAACCTGTATAGTCAAGCTCTGGTGCGTGGTCGGCACCCCAACTCTGGCTTTCTAATCGTACTCCATTGTTCATCAAGAGGATACGACTACTGTGCATACCTTGAATAACAGGCTTTGCAATCGTGTTTCCAGTACTGATAGAACTAACGCCGGGGATGGTTTCAAGGAGTTTTGCCAATGATGTAGCACCTCCTTTTTCCAGTGCTTCCTGACTGATAGCTGATGACTGCTGTAAGACGGTCGTGTGTCGTTTCTGTGCCGTGACAGTGACATTATCTAATTGTTTAGAATCATCCTTCAGCTGTAAGGTTATCATGTGGCTGTCGGGAACGCTAACAACACGTGTCACCGTTTTATAACCAACGTAGGTAACCGTTAGTTTCAAGCGGTCAGCAGCACGCTTGAGTTTAATCGTACACCTACCGTCGATGTCTGTCACCGAGGGATTTGAAACACCTTCGCAACGTACGACAGCACCGATGAGCGGCTCTTGTGACAGTTCGGAAACAACCCGAACGGTTACAGATGTTTTGACATCTTTATCCTCATCCTCCACTGCCTCCTGCCCATGTACAGCCGTAGCATGGACGTAGGTGGGTGGGAATAAGAACAAAGAACTTAAGAGAGTGGCGGACAGGTAGTATCTGACACGCCTTTCATAGTTCATTTTTAATTTGTTCATATATACTCAGATTACAAATGGTTTTTAATTAATAGACACAATTCCCCCCAACCTTCACAGCGGAGGAAACGAATCTATAAGGGTTTACTCAGGCTTCAGATCAAGTCGCAGGTGTCTGCAAATGAAGTCAGCCTTGTATTTTCATTTTTACGATTTACGGCTGCAAAAGTAGAAAAAAATATATACATCGCACAATACTTACTTTTAGTGAATTTGCATAATCCCCATTTCTTGGTAGGTGAGACATAGCCTCCTCTTTCGTCCTAACAATCTTTTTTGTAATAATAAAGTCACGCCTCGTTTTTTATACATGCTCTTAACCCTTCGAATTAACGCCCTTTTGACTTGCAAAAGGTGCCCTTTAAGCCCCTTACTAACGCCCTTTTGAAGTCCAATTAAGCACCTTTTGAAACCTGCCTTTGCAACTACTTGATAACAAAAGACTTATAGAGCCACTAAAATCACTCGTTCTTAACCCTTTTTCCTACCATTTCTTTAACAATAATGTAAAGAAAATTCAAACATAGACTACGAATTTTTATCCTTTGAACTTTGAACTATTAATCCTTTGAACTTTGAGCATTGAACTTTGAACTTTATGATTTGGGTTTAATCCCTGAATTATATCGGTAATCATAATTCTGAATTTTTGAATTATGAATTCTGAATTATAAATTATAGTAGTAATCATAATTATGAATTATGAATTTTGAATTATGAATTAAAGTAGTAATCATAATTATGAATTCTGAATTTTGAATTATGAATTATAAATTATAGTAGTAATCATAATTATGAATTATGAATTCTGAATTATGAAATTATCAAAAAGTTTTGTATATTTGCCTTTGATTTATAGAAGGAGTTGTAGTTAAGTCTACATAAAACAGATGAAAAGAACAAAGACATACAGCATAATTACGGGGTGGGTAGCTTGTCTACTCCTTCTGATGCTTGCTGCCTGTAATGTTCCACACGTACAAGAAGTTGACGAGTTAAACGACAAGGCATATGCCTTGCACTATCGTAATCTCGACTCCGTGAGAATCTATGCGGATAAAGCCTACGGTCTGGCAGGAAGCTATGACGCAGGAAAGGCGGAGGCATTAAACAATCTTGCTTTCGTTGACTTGATGAAGATGCGCTTTACAGAAGCCTATGCTAAACTCGATTCTGTCCTCAAAATCACTGATAACCAAGTAGAACTCTTGGTGGCTGACATTCAGTTTATGCGCCTATGTCAGCGTGAGTCGCTCAATAAGGAGTTCTACGACTACTATGAAAAAGCACAAAAACGAATTCATCGTATTGAAGAAGATGAGAAACTACTCTCTCCTCGGCAACGTCGTCGCATGGTTTATGCGCGCTCAGAGTTTGCCATTGTCACTTCGACATACTATTATTACGTAGGTTTGGAGCAGCCTTCTATCAAGGCAATCAGCCAGATTAATCCCGATGGAGAGATACAAACCGACATGGCTCAGCTCTTGGCTTATTACTATAACATCGGGTCGGGTGGTATTATCAATACCAATTCGCAGAAAGCCATAGAGCAGAAAGAGTTTGAGTATCTCATACGTTGTTATATGCTTGCACGCCAGCACAACTTCCCTTATTGGGAGGCAAACTCCTTGCAGGCGATTAGTGAGTTGATTCTGAACGATAAGAGTCGAACAACACTGATGCATGATAACCTACCTTCGTTCCAGTATATCAACCTTGATAATATGCCTGAGCAACTTCTTGCAGGCAACTTAGCACAGCGATCACTGCACATCTTCCAACGTTATGGAGATGTTTATCAGACGGCAGGTTGCTATCGTACCTTGGCTTCATGCTATTGGAAGATAAAGGATTACCGCTCGGCTATCATCTGTCTGAACAAGGCTTTGCACGATAATCCAGCTATCAATCAGGCACCCGACCTTGTTGCGTCTATCCGTGAACAGTTGAGTGTTACGTATTCGGCTATGAATAATAAGCAACAGAGTGATTATAACCGTAACATCTACCTTGATCTTCAGGACGAAACTCGACAAGACAGATACCTTACATCACGTGCTGAACAGTTAGAGCGTACGTCAAAACAGCTGAATCTTATCATCATTGCTGTGGCACTCTCTATCTTCTTTGTACTTGCTTCGCTCGTCCTCTTCCATTATCTTCGTCGAAGAAAAGACACACAGGGTTCGTTAGACGACCTCCTCCTTCCGCTTGAACAGTGGCGTCATAACAATGAAAGCACATGGCAGAACTGGCTGATAAGTATGAAGAGGTGTCTGAACAACTTGTTATCAATAAGTTACATCTTACGGATAATAAGCGTAAACACCTCGAACAACGGGCTAAGATTTCGCTTGTCAATGGTGTTATCCCACTTATCGACCGTATGTTACATGAGATTGAGAAGCTCAAGAAGGGTGGCGAAAGCGATGCTGTGCAGGCAGAACGTTATACTTATATCCGTGAGTTGACCGATAAGATTAACGAACTAAACGCTGTTCTCACGGAGTGGATTCAGCTTAGACAAGGTAAACTGTCACTGCATATTGAGAGTTTCCCTATACAACAGGTGTTCGATATTGTGAAGAAAGGACGCATGGGCTTCCATATGAAGGGTATCGACCTACGTGTAGAAGACACGAAAGCTGTCGTCAAAGCCGACCGCGTTCTGACGCTTTTCATGGTGAATACATTGGCTGATAATGCTCGTAAATTTACTGAAAAAGGCGGTAAGGTGACCATTTCATCCATTGAAGAGTCGGACTATGTTGAGATATCTGTTGCCGATACGGGCTGCGGACTCACTGAAGAAGAACAACAACACATCTTCGACCATAAGCCAATCCATGACCAGAAAGACAGTGCTTCGCATGGTTTTGGATTGATGAATTGTAATGGTATCATCAATAAATACAAGAAGATTAGTCAAATATTCTCTGTTTGTGAGATGGGTGTAGAGAGCGAGAAGGACAAGGGAAGTCGTTTCTTCTTCCGCTTACCAAAGGGTATCAGCCGTGTCTTGTTGGCTTTCGTCCTCGCTACAGCCTCCCTCCTGACGGCTCAGGCACGTCCTACAAGAGCCAGCGACAAGGCTACTGCCCTTGCAAAGAAGGACTATAACACCCTTGCTGGCATCTATGCAGACTCGGCTTACTTCTCAAATATCAATGGCTCCTATAGTAAGACATTGGCTTATGCAGACACATGTCGTTACTATCTGAATCTCCATTATCTCCAACTTCGCCCTAAAGGAAAGGAGTTGATGAAGCAACTTGGAAGCCTTTCTATCGTTCCTGCGGAGATTAAGTGGTATCATGATAGCCTGCCGATGAACTATGGTATCATCCTCGACATACGTAATGAGAGTGCTGTGGCAGCATTGGCACTGCACGAATGGGAGGTTTATAAATACAATAACTCTGTTTATACCCACCTCTTTAAGGAGCGTTATGCCGACAACTCATTGGGCGAATACTGTCGAATGATGATGAAGTCGGAGACGAATAAGAATGTGGCTGTTGCCCTTCTTGTGCTTTTCCTGCTTTCAATCTTCCCTGTTTATTACGTGATGTATTATCGTCATCGCCTCTCCTATCAGTTCTGTTTGGAGCGTGTGAAGCAGATAAACACGATCCTTCTCAGTGATGTAAGCGAAGAAAACAAGCTCAGAGAGGTTGAGAAAGGTGTAAGCGACAGATTCCCAGAACGATTACTTGCTATCGTCAACCAGATTAAGGAGGCACTAATTGCCTCTGTAGAGGAGAATCAAAAGAGCCAATCAGACATAGAGATGCTCGAAGATGAGGTGCGTTGTGTGGAATATGAGAACGAGCGTTTGCACATTAGTAACAGCATTCTTGATAACTGTCTCTCAACACTCAAGCATGAAACGATGTACTATCCTTCACGTATTCGCCAGCTTGTAGACGAACCTGATGGTCAACTTGAGGCGATTGACGAGTTGGCTATCTACTATAAAGAACTCTATCAGATTCTTAGTCAGCAGGCTATGAGTCAATTAGAATCCGTGAAACTCGTGTCGCGCCCAGTGGATATCACGACATTGGTGAGTCCATCGAAGCTGACAACAACCTTCAAGTCACCACTCATCAGTGGCGACCCTGTCTTCCTTGCTTATTTATTTGATATACTATATCTTATCAATAACAACCAACCACTGACGGTCACAGCCGAAGAGCATCAACCTGGTTACGTCACCCTACATGTCATCATGTCGACACTGACACTCTCTGATGACGTTTGTCACGACCTTTTCCAGCCTTCTGCCGACCGTTTGATGTTCTTTATCTGCCGACAGATAGCCCGCGACAATGGTGAATCGACTAATAAGCGTGGCTGCGGTATCTCAGCGAATGCGACACCAAATGGCGTGAGAATAGATGTGGTTTTGGCAAAAGCAAATTAAGAAACATAACAAAACAAAATATACCTATGGAGAATTTTAGAGTCATCATCGTTGAAGACGTACCCTTGGAGTTAAAAAGGAACGGAGGGTATCTTCCGAAACGAAATCCTGAAGCCGAGATATTGGAACAGCAGAAAGCGAAGTTGCCTACTGGAAACTCATTAAACAAAACCTGCCCGACCTCGTGCTTCTCGACCTTGGGTTGGGTGGTTCAACAACGGTGGGAGTAGAAATCTGCCGCCAAACAAAGCAGACTTACCCACATGTAAAGGTGCTGATCTTTACGGGTGAGATACTGAATGAAAAGCTATGGGTCGACGTTCTTGATGCTGGTGCTGATGGTATCTGTCTTAAGAGTGGCGAACTATTGACACGTGGCGACGTGGCAAGTGTTATGTCGGGCAAGCGAATGGTATTCAATCAGCCTATCCTCGAAAAGATTGTAGGCAGATTCAAGATGAGCGTGAGCGGTCAGCTGATGCACCAAGAAGCAATGGTTAGCTACGAGATTGACGAGTATGATGAGCGCTTCCTACGCCACCTTGCACTCGGTTATACCAAGGAACAGATTACCAACCTACGTGGTATGCCATTCGGTGTAAAGAGCTTGGAGAAACGACAGAACGAACTCGTACAAAAGTTCTTCCCTGATGGTAACAATGGTATGAGCGTCAACGCAACGCGTCTTGTTGTACGTGCGTTAGAACTACGTATTATCGACATCGACAACCTCCACGCTGATGAGGAATAAGTTAGGTTATATAGTCTTAGTGCTTCTCATAGCCCAGTTAGCACTGATACTGCTCTCATGGCTTCTTACGGCAGCTTTTCCTGAGCTTCCGATGCGGTCTATGCTGAGCAGTGAGGGCATCCGTTGGTTCTTTGGCTCATTTGTCAGCAACCAACTTTCACCACTGCTTGTCTACTTTATTATGACAGTGATGGCAGCAGGTGCGTGCATTCGCAGTCGCCTTTATACTGCATTACGTGCGATGCTATCAAACATGAGAAGCGGCCTAACAAACTCCTCAAACAGTCGTTACAAATTCCATTATCGCGAAACGGTTGGACTACGCATAGCATTGGTTGAATTTATCGTCTATGTGATAGTCATGATTCTTCTCACAGCTATCCCCCACGCAATTCTCCTGAGTGTGACAGGTCAGCTATTCCCCAGTTCCTTCTCCTCCAGTTTCATCCCCTCATTATCACTGATTATCATCATCATGTCACTAACCTATGGTGTGGCAAGTGGTACGATAGACAGTGTTGCAAAGATGCACAAGATTCTTGTAGGCGGTTTAGAGGTCGGCTCAAGACTGGTTCCTACCTATCTTATCGGCATACAATTGTATATGTCGATAAAGTATGTGTTTATCCCTATAGTCTCAACATATATTAATATAGGGTTTGTAAACAACCTCTCACCCATGCTTAGAGTAGCTCTGTGTGAGATTTAAAATCAAGTAGTAGGATTAGAAATATATTTACAAAATAGATAAGGAGGAAGCTGGGAATTGAGCTAAAAACAAGTAAATCTGTTACCTCCGTAAGTGTTTTGTTTTCAAATAGTTGCAAAGGTGGTTTTTAAAAGGTGCTTAATTGGACTTCAAAAGGGCGTTAGTAAGAGTCTTAAAGGGCACCTTTTGCAAGCCAAAAGGGTGTTAATAGGAATCCAAAAGAGCATGTATTGGTTTTGAGATACATAAAAATAGTTTACAAATGCCTATAGTTTGGAAATAAGTTGTTGGTGGAATACGGATAGGTATAGTATTATTTACATTTTATCTTTTAGTTTATTTCCCTTTGTATAACTATCTAATTCGGGATTTCCATACCACACAAGCATGTAAACCTTTATTCTATTTCCAGTCTATGCATTTAACGGAAGAACCAAAGATAAGTAGTCAAAACAGCTGATGATATGGATGATTTACTGACAAGATATAATAAACTTCTTAGGCAATATAAGGTTCTGCACGAAGAGAATGAGGTTCTGAAATCACTTCTAAAAATCCATGGTATTGAATATGAAACAAGGATGAAAAGAAGATATGAATAAACCTATATATTCTTTGGTTTCAGTTCCAACTATTACTCTTTCGATAGATGAGCGCTTAAGACTTTTCCAATCCTTATTTAAAGGGAGGAAGATGTCTTTTGCACGGAGATAGTTTAGTAAGACTACTGGTAAATCTGGATATCAACCTGTTTGTATTAATGAGTGGAAACAAGGAATCTGTGATAAGAAGAAGTATAGGGTGTGTAATATGTCCAAATAGAAACTTTGCACCACTAACAACTCAAGATATGTATCGCCATTTAGAAGGAAAAAGATGAGATATTGCTGTGATGTTGTGGGACTCTATGCTATCATGCAAGATAATAACTGTGCTTTCCTTTGTGCCGATTTTGATGACAAGAACTGTAAGTATGGTTATAAAGAAGATGTACTTGCCTATGTGGGTGTGTGCAGAGAATGGCTGATTCCCTATGCCATAGAGCGCTCGAGATCGGGGAATGGTGCCCACGTGTGGATTTTCTTTGAAGCTCCTCTACCAGCATCTAAGGCGAGGAGATTAGGGAAATGCTATACTAACAGAAGCTATGACGCGTAATGGACAGATGTCGTTCAACTCCTATGACCGTTTCTTTCCCAATCAAGATTATTTACCAGAAGGAGGCTTTGGCAACCTCGTTTGCACTCCACTACAAGGTCAGGCACGCAGGAAACAGAACAGTGTGTTTGTTGACAATGATTTCCCTTGTATATAAGGATCGATGGGCATTTCTATATAATCTCAAGAAAATACAAGAATCTACTATCGACCAACTACTACGCTTGCATTCTCAAGAAGAACTTGGAAAACTGTCTATGTCGAGCGAAAACAAGCCATGGGTTACCCCTTTGCCGCAAAACTATTACGCAAGAAGACTTCCATGCTAAGGTTGAGATAGTCAAAGCAGACAAAATATACATCTCATTGAAGGCTGTTTCAGCAAAAGTACTAAACCATCTGAAAAGAATTGCAGCCTTCAAGAACCCTGAATTTTACAGTAAGCAAGCACTCCGTCTTTCTACATATGCCATTCCACGCATAATCTCATGTTTTGATATTACTAATGAATACCTTGCTATGCCACGTGGTTGTGAGGATGCTACTCGATCTTTCCTTAACGACAATGCTAACATACACTATTACTGATAAAAACAAATCATGGCAATAAGATTTCTGTTTCTTTTCAAGGGGAAGAAAGAGAGGAACAGTTGGAAGCCATCAATGCTCTTTTACCATATACGAATGGCATCCTACATGCCACTACCGCTTTTGGAAAAACCGTTACTGCAGCGGCTATCATCGCTCGTAAGAAAGTAAATACACTCATCCTTGTTCATTCGAAAGCATTACTTAAACAATGGCATGACCGCTTAACAGAGTTTCTTAATATAGACTATCCAAAACATGAAGAAAAGAATAAACGTGGTAGACGTAAGGTGTTTTCTCCTATAGGTTGCTTTGATTCATCAGGGAATACACTTCACGGTATTATTGACATAGCCCTTATACAGTCATGCTTAGATGAAGATGGTGTAAAACCATTTGTGCAGGACTACGGAATGGTAATTGTTGACGAATGTCATCATGTGTCTTCTATAACCTTTGAACAAGTATTGATGTCTATAAAAGCTCACACCATATATGGAGTTAACAGCTACCCCCCATTCGTAAAGACGGTCATCAACCAATCATCTTCATGCAATGTGGTCCAATACGATTTTCTACTGATGTTAAAAGTCAGATAGCTAAGCAATCCTTCGATAGGTTTCTTATTCCAAGATTTACATCATATAACTCTATTTTAGAGGACAGACTATCAATTGCAACCTTATATAAATATCTATCCGAAGATGAGATACGCAACAATCTCATTGTAGAAGATATTTTGCAAAAGCAATTAATACAAGAAGAACACCAATCATTCTGACTAATAGGACTGCCCATGTGTCTGTATTAGCAGGGAAGTTGAAAGCTACCATCAAAAAATGTTATCTCATTGACGAGGGGCAGGTACGACAAGAGAAAAAGCGAGAGGCAATGCAGCGGCTACAAACTATTCCTGACAGCGAACAATTAGTTATTGTCGCAACGGGAAAAGTATATTGGCGAAGGCTTTGATTATCCGCGTCTTGACACCTATTCCTTGCACTTCCAATCTCATGGAAAGGTCTTTTTAGCTCAGTATGCAGGTCGGCTTCATCAGGGAATATGAGGGAAAGAAAGATGTACGTATCTATGACTATATCGATATCCATGAGCCAATTTGCGATAGTATGTATAGAAAACGACTCAAAGGCTATGCTGCAATAGGATACAAAACAATCAATACAGCCCAACCAACATTGTTTGATCACATAAACGACATACCATCCTTCGTAGTTGAGAATCAGATATTTAATGGTTCAACTTTCTACCGCCCCTACACTTCAGATTTGACAAAGGCGAAGCACTCCATTGTGATATCTTCACCAAAACTGTATAGAACGGAGCAAAATCCCTTAGTCACTTTGTTGAAAGAACTTGCTCAGCAGGGAATTGAAATTCTTATTACAACTGTTGCAGAGAACGAACAAACAGCATTCATCCAATCAAAGGGGCTATCTGTAAAAAGTGAAGCCAAAGCTATCATTATATACTACCATCATTGATAAAGAAGTTGTTTGGTATGGTTCAATAAACACGCTTGAGTTATGCTTCAAAGGATGATAACATGATAAAAGATGACTGATATTCACCTTGCTAATGAATTGATAGAGATGATACATAAACATAGTTAAGTAACATGATATATGCAAATTAGGATAAGTTTAGTATAAATAAAATGTCTGTATCTTTTATCCTTTTTCAAAGCCAAATCAAACTACGAATGTAATTATTTTCACATCTTCCTTTTTAAAAGATGCTCTTTAGCATTCGAATTAACGCCCTTTTGGCTTGCAAAAGGTGCCCTTTAAAGCCCCTTACTAACGCCCTTTTGAAGTCCTATTAGGGTACCTTTTTGGAAGACACCCCGCAACTAATTGATTACAAAAAGACTTACAAAAGGCGGTAACTTTTCTTGTTTTCAGTTCAGTCCCCAGCCCTTTTTCATATTTGTTTTGTAAATATATTTCTAACCGAGAGTATTTGTGTTTACTAATTGAATGTGCGTTATTTAAATCTCACACACGCCAAGGAGCGTTAAATACTTTGAACTTTTTATCCTTTAAACTTTGAGATTTGAACATTGAACTTTTTGATTTGTGCTTTAACCCTTGATTTTTTTCCAGTTGAATATTTTTCCAACAATGGTATTCATAATTATGAATTGTGAATTATGAATTGTGAATTTTGAATGATAGTAGTAATCATAATTATGAATTGTGAATTGTGAATTCTGAATTAATATTAGTTTTTGGTGGACATGAAAAAAGCTTAGAAAACTTATTACTAAGTATTTCTAAGCTTTGAAGTTGCGGGTGCAGGACTCGAACATGCGACCTCCAGGTTATGAGCCTGGCGAGCTACCAACTGCTCCAACCCGCGATGTTAATTAAGAACAATTCATCTATGAACCGAGGTGCATTCCTGAATTGCGAGTGCAAAGGTAGTGGTTTATTACGAAACTGCCAAAGAATTATACATTATTTAACAAACTATCCACTCTGCTTTTGCGGCTTCTAAACTCTCTCTACTGCCATTACCGTAGGTAACTCCGCAGGTGTGTGTACCAGCATTTCTACCCATGAGAATGTCGAATTCGGTATCACCAACGACGAGAGTTTCGTGTGCTTCGACGTTAAAATGACGCAAAGTCTTAAGCACTGATTCAGCTGCTGGTTTCTTCTCGACAACATCGTCGGCAGCAATCAGATAAGTGATATACTTCGAGAGGTCTAATTCGTCCATCAGTTTTGCAAGCGTTCTATGGCTACGACTACTTTGCAATCGACATCAGAACACCCTGTGCAGAAAAGGCGTTCAAGCGTTTCGATAACACCGGAAAGACGGTTACTGCCCTGGAACATTCTTTTACATTAAAGATTTCGCTATACACTTCGGCACACTCCTCAGCCTGTCCATCCGTCATTGGGATGATAGATGAGAAGCATTCCTTCAGTGGTAAACCAATCGTTCGGGCACATTCCTTACGACTTCTCATCGGTAAATTCAGGCGTTCTATCGTTTGCAAGCATCGTGTCAGTAATGAGCTTTTTGCGAATCGCCAAGCGTTCCATCGAAATCGAAGATGACAAGACGAATGCCCGATAGTATCTCAGGATTGGAGAAAAAGGTCAGGGACAATAGCGAGGGTTTGCATCGCCATCACCCTTCAAAGCCTCAGCTTTCGCCTGCTTTTTCCGCCTGAAATAACCCTTCACCCGTTTGTAGCCTTCCTTTCCAAGGATAGCAATACCGCCATATTGAAAGCTCTTTGCCAATCCGAAAAAGACAGTAAAGAGTATGCCTTTCGTTGCCGTTGAGACTGGGAAAAAAACACTTGAACGAATGAGAGGAGATAAAAGGGAATACATCAGGGTACGATGACACCTGTGCGAAAAGATAGTTTTTGAAGATAACTTTTGATGGACATAACTGCACGTAGCCTTATTTCAGAACGCAAATTTAGTTAAAAACTTCCTATTATCCGTCATTCTATACGCAATTAAATAATAAAAAGGACTTTCTCTTATAAATTCTAACGTTGTGCTTTCGCACATTCCAACAATTATTAGTAAATTTGCAGCGCAAAAATATTATATTCACTTCCCATATTTATGGCAGAAAAGATAAGAATCAAAGACATTGCAGAACGTGCAGGTGTAAGTGTTGGAACAGTTGATAGAGTATTGCATAAACGCCCGAATGTATCGGAATCCGCACTGAAACGAGTGGAAAAGGTGCTGAAGGAGATGAATTATCAGCCGAATGTCTACGCAAGTGCACTGGCTTATAACAAGAGTTACACGTTCTATTGTTTGATTCCAAAGCACAGCAGTGAGGCTTACTGGGAAGAGATTGAGATTGGTGCCATGAAGGCAGTAGAGGCACGTAGAGACTTTTATATCGACTTGGAAATCATGTATTACAGTCGATTGGATTCTCACTCTTTTATCGAGACCTACCAGAAATGTCTTAGGCAGAATCCTGATGGCGTTATCCTTGTCCCTACAACATTAGAGGTGACACGCCAGTTCACCGACGAACTGCACGATCGCAACATCCCTTTCATTCTGCTCGACTCTTATATGCCATCGCTGCAACCACTGTCATTCTACGGACAGGACTCTATCCAGAGTGGTCGTTTTGCTGCTCGAATGCTGATGCTCATTGCTCAAAAGGAGGAAAGCATCATGCTTATAAAAGCAGACGAAGGACGGAAGATGGCGAGCCGTCAGCAAAGAGAATCGCGAGGTGGGCTTCCGTCATTATATGGAGAGAACTTCCCTAACATTAAGATCTTGGAGGTAAACCTCCCATTAGACGAAAGAGCGGAAGCGTTATGACCATATCTTAGAAAAAGTTCTTCAGCGAGCATCCGGAAGTACACCATTGTATCACACTGAACTCAAAGGCGCATATCGTGGGTAAATTCCTGCTGAAAACGCATCGCCATAACGTTCAGATTATGGGCTATGACGTGGTACATAAGAATGCTGACTGCCTACGAGAAGGGGTATATCGTTCCTCATCGCACAGCATGCCTACCAACAAGGCTACTTCAGTGTTGACTCCCTCTTCCGTGCTATCGTGCTGAAAAAGAAGGTTGAACCAGTCAACTACATGCCTATCGACTTGCTTATGCGAGAGAATATAGACTTCTATCATAGGGTCGTGGGGTAAAACAAAAAGCCCCGACTGACCCTCCCGAAGGGGAGGAGACAAATTGCTAAGAGTTAGGGTGGTGAAGAAGCCCAGCCCAGTCCTCTCTCGAAGGGGTAGGGAGGCAAGATTGCTATAAACAAGATGAAAGAAAGGTAGTAAAAGGGGGATGAAATTAAATAAAAAGAAGGCATTGATAAAAATCGTGATGATGCTCAACACACATGACGTGCGGAGGGCTAACACATAATGTGCGGAGCTTAGCACATGATGTGTGGAGGCTTAAAAATAAGATATGGTAAGTATGAAAAGGGGATGAATAATAGGTTAATAGAATTCATCAACATCTAACATTCACCACCTAACATTTAACACCCAACATTCACCATTCTTCACCCATCTCCCTCACAATTCATCAACACCCAACATTTAACACTCAACACCCAACACAACACATGACAGAAAACAAAAAAGGACTCCTCGCGTTGAGTCCGTTACTTGTGTTCATCGTACTATATCTGGTCACTTCAATCATATCAGGGTGACTTCTATAAAAGTACCGATTACCGTGGCTTTCATAGCTTCAGTATCTTTGCTATGCCATATCAGGAGGCTATCCACTCGCAAAACGAATTGAGATATACAGCAAGGGCCAGTACAGACAATATGATGATGATGTTGTGGATATTCGTACTTGCAGGAGCATTTGCCAACTCGGCTGAGGATATGGGCAGTATTGACGCTACGGTCAACCTAACCCTCTCCATCCTACCAGATAACATGCTGCTGCCAGGACTCTTCCTCGCTGCTTGCTTCATCTCTATGAGTATCGGAACGAGCGTTGGAACTATCGTTGCACTCACCCCTATCGCAGCAGGTATTGCCACTTCTGCAGGAAGTTCGCTTCCTTTTTGTCGTTTACAATCGTCGTCGGTGGTTCGTTCTTTGGTGACAACCTTTCGTTTATTAGCGATACAACCGTTGTGGCAACAAGAATACAGGAGTGTAAGATGGCAGATAAGTTTAGAGTAAACTTCTTCATCGTTGCCCTGCAGCAGATCTTGATTCTGCTTGTTTATATCTTCTTGGGAAGAGACATACATACGACAGGACAGGGTCGCTAACGTTGACATTTACAGGGTTATACCTTACATGGCAGTACTGAGTTTGTGCGCTCTTTGGTATGAACGTCATGGCTGTATTGACCATGGAATCGTCCTCACAGGTGCTATCGGCATCATTGATAGCCTTCGATGTCTATGGTTGGTTTTGGAGAGTATGGGCGCAGGAATCAAAGGAATGGGCGAACTGATTATCATCACGATGATGGCAGGGTGGAATGTTAGAGATTATCCGTAGAATGGTGGTATCGACTATCTCATCAAGATGATTACCCGACACGTCAATAGTAAGCGTGGAGCAGAGCTAACAATAGCCTTCCTCGTAAGTTTGGTGGATATCTGTACAGCCAATAATACGGTGGCAATCCTCACCGTGGGCGGTATTACGCGAAGCAGATAGGCGACCGCTATGGTGTGGACAAACGTAAGGCAGCCAGCATCCTCGACACCTTCTCATGCTGTGCGCAGGGGTTTGATCCGCTCACGGTGCACGAGATATTAATGGCAGCAGGTTTGGCAAAAGATAAACCCTGTGAGCATCGTCCCATTCTTGTATTATCCAATGTTATTGGGCATCACAGCCTTCCTTTTCTATCCTCTTCCATTGTCCCCGTCGTTACTCATAACATATCATCATCACCCAATATTCAACTACACCCCATTCACCCCCTTCATAAAACATATCATCATCACCCAACACTCATCACCTAACACCCAATCACCATGCAACCAATAGAATCATCTGGAATGGACATCATTCAACGCAACTTCTTTCGAATCCTTTGTTCGGGCGCATTCGGCACACAGTCGAGCCTCGAACCGATGTCGCGCCTTTCAAAATGGCGAAGACTCGCACTGATGGTTGAAGCACAACAAGTGATGCCTATCTTCATCAATGGTATGCATAGACACGCTATGGATGAAGGACTCAACCTGCCAGAGAGTATCATCACTGACATCAAAGCGAAGCAGGAAGAACGCAAGACTTTAAGTGCAAGAATACCCAAGACGGTTAGACTTAGCAATGCGTTACTGAACCGAAGACTAAAGAATCTTATCTACAACGAACTGCATAGTATCGACACTTCGATTGAGGCGATTGATGTGTTGAAGCTGATTGTCAACAACTCTGAGACGATGTTTACACGTGGTATGAACTTAGGTGGTATCATTACGATGGGCGAATACCTAAGAACTCGGGGTAATAAGGTAGACTTCGTGAAACTCGAGAACTGGCTGAACACCTGCAGTTGAGTGCTATGGCAGAGCTACAGAGGTAATGTTCTCATCTCCGTCTTTGGCTTTGAAGAGACGAAATCCCCTTCGTCAGCAAGAGTGATCCTAATGACACCGCCTCACATTACGCAGTATTTCAGACTTAGCGAAGGACACTGCACGAATGGCACTTCAAACAAAAAACGCTGTAGGATTTGTACAAAACAACAGTTCTGTACTTCGTCGCAACGTCCGTCGCAGTCTCCGCTATGTCAGCTATGCACCCATTGAGACAACCAGCAACTTCTTTAGCAACTTCGTCAGAAGTCTTTCTGAGATTGAAGAGTAAACTTACTAAAACATAATAATGCCTTGCCCCACGTGGGTAAGGCATTATTCGATATCTACAATAAGTAGATTTTCTACACTTTTCACCCTCATTAAGCATTTAATCAGATATTTTTGTATCTTTGTCCATGGATAGTTGAAATCCAGAATATAAAAAACCTAAATACAAAAATCATATTAATCGAGATGAAGAAAAATCTTACTTTCAGTGGCATTGATGATGGCTACATTCTCACTTCATGCCACAGATGCGAACTACCAGGTAGTTCCTCTCCATAAAAGCATTACTGCAGAGAAGGGTACACCATTCATTTTTGGATGCTAACACCGTTATTAATGTTGCAAGCAACGATGAGGCTATGCGCCGTAATGGTGAATTCTTGAAGCAATATATCAAGAGGCAACTGGTATTGCGCTCAATGGTATGAACAAGAAAGAAGTACTATTACCTTGAAACTCAATGCAAAGGTTGAGAATGAGGAGGGTTATGTTATCACCGTAAAGGGTAAGAATATTATCGTTGAGGGTAAGACTCCACGTGGTGTTTTTCTATGGTGTACAGACTCTTCACAAGTCATTACCATTGGAAGGCAGAAGAACGTAACCTTCCCAGCAGCTCGTATCGTTGACTATCCACGCTTCGGCTATCGTGGTACGATGCTCGATTGCGCTCGTCACTACTTCAAGATGAGTTTCATCAAGAGTTTATCGATATGTTGGCACTTCACAATGTCAACACCTTCCACTGGCATCTCACTGAGGATCGGGGCTGGCGTGCACAGATTGACCGCTATCCAAAAGCTCACTGAGATTGGTTCAAAAGCGTGCGCAGACGAGTTATCGGTCGTATGACAGGACTCTTTGATGATACCCCATACGGTGGTTACTATACAAAGGATGAGATGCGTGAAGTTGTGAAGTATGCAGCTGATCGTTATATCACTGTTATCCCAGAGATTGATATGCCGGGTCATATGCTTGGTGCATTGGCAGCTTATCCAGAGCTTGGTTGTACTGGTGGTCCTTACAAAGTGGCTGAGCAATGGGGCGTATTCCCAGACATTCTCTGCGCTGGTAACCCTAAGACCTACGAGTTTGTGAACAATGTTCTCGATGAGATTGTTGATATCTTCCCATCAAAATATATCCACATCGGCGGTGACGAGGCTCCACGTATTCGTTGGCAACACTGTCCACGTTGTCAGGCTGAAATCAAACGTCTCGGCTTGAAGGGCTCTAACGGCTTCCCTGCAGAGGCGCAGTTGCAGGCTTACTTCATGAATCAGGCTGCTAAGCACTTGGCTGAAAAGGGTCGTAACATCATCGGTTGGGACGAGATTCTTGAGGGTGATGTAGACAAGGGGACGACTGTCATGAGCTGGCGTGGTGTGAATGGTGGTATTGAAGCAGCTAAGCGTGGCTTGGATGCAATCATGACTCCAACCACTTATTATTACCTTGATTTCTATCAGAGACCAGATAATCGCATGATTCTCATCGGTAATATGCTTCCTGTTGAGACAACTTACGGCTACAACCCAGTGCCAGACGATGCTGCACCTGAGTTGAAGAAGCACGTTAAGGGTGTACAGGCAAACCTCTGGACTGAGTATGTTATCGGTCGCGACCTCGCTTTCTTCCAGCTCCTCCCACGTGTTGCAGCTATGGCAGAGACTGGTTGGACAGAGAACGATAAGAAGGACTTCGCTTCTTTCAAGGCACGTGAAACCCGCCTGAACGAGCTTTACAAGCACTTCGGTTGGAAGACTTGCCAAGACCTATACAAGGAGAAGAAGTAATCTCAAAGCGTATTAGCACCGTCTAATACAAGCTAAAATATATTCGGCTGATAAGGTGTGGGGGCTATCCTCGCAACTTATCAGCCCTTTTCTTTAATTCATAATTTATAATTCAAAATTCATAATTATGATTACCATTGTTAGGAAAAGTTCAATCCTTAATGAGATGAATCACAAATCATAAAGTTCAAAGTTCAAAGTTCAAAAACTCAAAATAATAAGAGTTCAAATCTCAAAGTTCAAAGTATAAAAATGATTCGTGGGATTAGAGAAATTCGTAGTCAGTGTTTGAATTTATTTTACATTGTGGTTAAAGAAATGGTGGGAAAAAGGTTTAAAACGAGTGATTTTAGCACCTCTATAAGTCTTTTTGTTATCAAGTAGTTATAAAGGTAGTTTTTAAAAGGTGCTAATTGGACTTCAAAAGGGCGTTAGTAAGGAGCTTAAAGGGCACCTTTGCAAGCTAAAAGGGTGTTAATTGGAAGCCAATTAAGCCTTAATAAGA
>BNJU01000114.1_pt1 | contig 71784 bp, 80 predicted proteins | sample 8539281 | NCBI WGS metagenome assembly BNJU01 (sample SAMD00202456, study PRJDB9452) | human saliva metagenome | isolation source: human saliva | place: Japan | reverse complement strand
ATGACGGTGGAGGAGATCGTTGTACAGAACCGCTGTGCGCCCGCTGGGTCGCAGCATCCTGGTCTTGGGTGAGGCTCAGGAACAGGGGCAAGTTGACAAAGGGTTCATGATCGCGAAGAAGGCACCCAAGGCCTGACCAGTACAGCAATAGCCATACCCGCATTGTGCCGCACAGTGTAACGGTGAGTGAGAAACACAATGACCTCGCCTGGATGGCGGGGCCTGCTCAGTGATGTGGTGGAGCTAGAGATTCGAACCCCGACCTCTTCCATGCCATGGAAGCGCGCTACCAACTGCGCCATAGCCCTCGTCCGGGCGTCCCACCCGGTGTTCACCCGAGGGGTCGTGGAGCTAGGGGGATTCGAACCTGACCTCTTCCATGCCATGGAAGCGCGCTACCAACTGCGCCATAGTCTGTCCGGGCGTCGCTCGCGTGCGGCGACGCGGATAACTGTGCGAAGTTCGGACCCGTCAGAGCAAATCCGCACCACGTGCACTACCTCACCCTGTTCAGCCCAGGATACTACCCAACGGGCTGGAGTCCACCGGCGGCCCGGCGTTCCACGTCACCACCGACCAGCCCGGAGGCCGCTCGCCGAAATCCGCAGGAGCGCGTAGCAGCAGTTGCTCATGCCACGTAGGTCGAACCACTGCTGGGCATCCATCCCCAGCAGGTAGGTGGCCCTCAGGGTTGGTGGCCGCTCCGTGGGAGACGGCCACGACGACGTCGTCCTTCTGAGAGCCCTGCGACGATGGCCTTGAGTGCCTCTCCCACCCTCTCGGCGGTCTGACGGCGCCCTCGATCCTGAACTGCGGAAGCTCTCCCAGCGCGCCAGGTGGCGTAGTGCTCCGGCCATCGCTTCTTGATGTCAGCGGCCTTGAGGCCCTCCCAGTCCCCGAAGGACTTCTCCGCCAGTCCCTCATCGATCTCGACGCTCAGGCCGGTCAGCGACGCCAGCACCTCAGCCGTGGGCCCGAGCCCGCACCAGCGGGAGGAGACGATGCGAGCGGGCCCCAGCGCCACGATGCCTCGGCGGCGCGCCGGGCCTGGTCGTGACCGGTCTCGTTGAGAGGGACGTCGACCCGGCCCTGAATGCGCCCTTGACTGTTGTAGTCGGTCTGGCCGTGGCGCCACAGAATGAGATCCGTCATGACGCGGTGGTCTCCCGACCGCCGAGGGAATCACCGTCCTGGCTGCCTCATGCGTCAGGTCCACCGGCAGCTCGATAGCGGGGCAGTCCTTCCACAGACGTTCGAGCGAGTAGAACTCCCGGTCCTCGTTCTGCAGGACGTGGACGACGATGTCGCCGTAGTCCACGAGGACCCAGTGGGCGTCGGCGAAGCCCTCCCGGGTGCGGCGCTTGGCCCCGGCATGGTGCATGGCCTCATCGACCGCGTCGACGATGGCGTGGACGTGGCGGTCGTTCGCCCCGGAGGCCAGCAGGAAGACGTCGGTGAGCCCCAGTCGCTCGGAGACGTCGATGGCGACGAGGTGCTCGGCCTTCTTATCGGCCGCCGCGCGAGCGGCAGCGATCGCCAGACCGGTGGCGTGTTCAGTGGCGGACACGGCTCTCCTTCGGGACGGTCAGTCGGACATCATGCGGCAGCGGCGACTGTACCGTGCACGCCGCCGTCAGACGAGCTGACGGATCCACTCCCCCGCCCCGATGCCGGCCGCCATGGCGCTCGAGCTGCCGCCGAGCTTGCCGTTGGAGATCAGCAGCGCCAGGACAACACCGATGATGAGCAGCAGGAGGACGATGATGAGTGCGGCCATGAGGATCTTACCGATGCGTGAGGAGGAGCCGGGCTGCTCCATCGGCAGGACGTGATCGGGGGTGGGCACCCTGCCGGTCACCTCGTTGACGGGAGCCAGGTAGGGCTCCTCGGGAGCCTCAGCAGCCGGGGCCGCCACGGAGTCCCACCAGAGGCCCCCAGCGGACCATTACCGTTCTCGGCCTCCTCGCCGTAGAAGGCGTAGAGCTGACGGCCTCACCGGGGACGGCTGCGGTCTCAGCCGTCCCGTCCACGATCGCCTCCTGGAGCTACCACCCTGCGGGGCTCATGCAGAGACCTCCACTGCGGGGCCCCGGGCGCACCGAACTCAGAGTCCTGCGCAGCCTGCTGAGTCGAGGTGCCGACGTCGACACCACTCATGGTCTGCGCCTCGACGTCGATCTCAACCTCAGCGTCGCCCTGCACCATCGGCTCCTCGATGGAGGGGGCGCCGTAGACATCCTGCGCGTCGGCGGCCTCCTGGGCCGACGGCGAGCCGTCCACAGGGCTGGACCGAGCTGAGCTCTCCCGTGGAGGCGTTCACGGTGCGTACCCCTGCGCAGCGGCAGGAACTCGCACGATGGGGCGGCGCACCGAGCCGGCGGAGGACGCCGACCCGGCACTGACCCCACTGCGGGCGGACTCGGTGGTCCGCGCAGCCCCGGCCTGCCCGTAGGCGGCGAGGTCGGCGGCACCGGGGACCGTCGCGGAGACGGCGGGAACAGCGGAGGCGGCGCTGACGACGTCGGTCGCTGAGGAGGACTGCGAGGAGGCATCCCCGTCGCCCTGGGCCGCCGGCTCGAGACCCTCCCGGTAGTCGTAGGGACTGGTGGCAGGCCCTCGGTCTCAGCGCCGTCGCTCGCCTCAACCGCGCCCTCGAACCTCATTGCCCTGCGGGCTCTCCGGCTCCTCCGTCTCGGAGACGGAGCCTCCTTCAAGGCGGTCCTTGAGCGAGAAGCGGGTGGGCACCGGCGCCGGCTCGGAGCTGGCCTCCGCGGCCCAGTGGGCGTCGTAGTCAGGGGTGGCCACCGGCAGATCAACGGCCTCCATCAGGCCCGTCTCGATCTCGGAGATCGCCACGGCCTCGGCCGCCGACAGAGAGCGCCAGCTCGGAGCGGAGGCGGCCGGGCCCTCGGGGTCGGACATGCTCAGGGGCGGGTTCTGCCCTCCCTGCTCGAGATAGTCACCCCGTCCACGGCAGCGGGCTCGACCGGCTCCCCCGGACCGGACTCGGCCTCGTCACCGGAGGTGGCGGAGGAACGGAGGTGACCGACGTGGGATCGGCAAGAGGGTCCTGGAGCGCCTGAGCCTGTTCAGGGTGATCTCGCCCGCCTCGACGGCAGCCCTGAGCGCCTTGGCCTCCTCACGCAGACGCCTCATCTCACGCCGGGTCAGGAGCGGCTGCTGACCGGTCAGGATCGCCTCGCGCCTCGCGGCACGCTCCGCCTGCCGGATCGCACGACGACTACCGCGTGAGCGTGCTCATCCGGCGTCGGCCCTCGGACGTGGGGGCATTGACGCCGGTCTGCTCAGTGCTCACCGTCGTTCTCCTTCCTCAGGGACTGCTCACGGGCCACTCTCGCCGTCATCGACGTCGCCGACGCCGGCCGCAAGGCCATACGATAGAGCCCGTACTTGCGTATGTACTGCACGACACCGTCAGGAACCAGGTACCACACCGGAGACCCCTCGCCGACCCGCTGACGGCAGTCAGTCGACGAGATCGCCATGGCCGGCACCTCCACCAGCGAGATCCGGTCGCGGGGAACCCCGGAGTCACTGAGGACGTGCCCGGGACGCGTCACCCCCACCAGATGAGCCAGGTCGAAGATCTCCTCACTGTCCTTCCAGGTGAGGATCTGTGCCAGCGCGTCGGCCCCAGTGATGAGTACAGCTCCGCGCCCGGGTACTCGGTCGCGATGTCGTGAAGGGTGTCGATCGTGTAGGTCGTCCCGCCCCGGTCGATATCGACCCGGGAGACCGTGAACCTCGGGTTGGAGGCCGTGGCGATGACCGTCATGAGGTACCGGTGCTCGGCCGGGGAGACCTTGCGCTCCTTCTTGAAGGGCTGGGCCCAGGTGGGCACGAAGATGACCTCGTCGAGAGCAAAGACGTTCTGCACCTCACTGGCTGCGACCAGGTGCCCATGGTGGATCGGATCAAAGGTTCCACCCATGATGCCGATGCGAAGCGGACGAGCAGACAGGGTCACGCGCTGCGCCTCGCTTCTCTCTGGGGGACACGTTTGGTTCTCCTCAACCGGCTTGGACAACTGCAGTTGGCGAACATACTGCCACGGCCTCACCCCTCATTGTGGGTCTCCGCAACGCCATAAGCGAGTTATCAGCCAACGGCGCAGAGACGCGAGGCGGCATTCGTGCCGCCGTCAGACTACTTCCAGCCGGCCAGTGCGCGTCCTGCCGCTCCCCAGCGCCGGGGCCGTTGCCCCGAGCCTGGCGGCCATCAGCCGTGGCGCCGGCAGGTCGCCCACGAGATCAGCCACCCGACGTCGCAGAGGCTCAAGGAATGCGGCCTCGTCAGCCCGCATCAGCTCGGAGTTGACGACGACGTCGAGGGGCCGAGCAGACCGACACCGTGAGCGACGAGCTCCGCCAGGCAGTCAGGCCGGTCTCCCAGACGCGGCGCGCCTCCCGGTCCCCGAACCTATCGCGCCGAGGAGGGCCTCCAGACCTGAGGCGCACTGGGTCACGACTCACCGGAAGCGTCATCACAGCTGCCCGAGGCCGGCGCAGTGGCGCCGGAGCCGGAGGAGCCCTGCGGAGTCATCGAGCATGCCGGCGGTGTGGCGCCTCACCATGGCGCACACGGAGGCGACATCCTCCAGACGGGCCTCTCCCGCTCCAGTCCGGATCGGGGAACCAAGATCCGACCGACCTGACCGGCCCAGCCCTCACCGAGCACCGGGGCACCGCCCAGCAGGACGGCGGAGGAGATCGCGCACCGACCGCCAGATAGAGGCAGTTCCTTCCGGCCGCACCCCACTGGCTCTCGGCCCAGGCGCCACAGCCTGCATCCTGATAGACCCTCACCTCAAGGTCTCCAGAGAGTCCGGGCACCTCAGCGGCCTGAGACGACAGCGACTGCCTCACCAGGCTCGCCAGCGGGGCGTCCTGCAACCCGAGAGTCTCGCTGCGGCGCACGCGCCCCTCATCCTCGTCGACGACGCCGGGCACACTGACCCCGACCACGAGTGCCGCCGCGCCGGACGCTCCATCGCTGAGGTCATCGGCGAGGCCCGCGCACAAGGACTGGACCGCGCTGCCGATCTCCTGGGCCAGCCGGTCGGCGTCTAAACGGCACTCCTTGGGAACGGGCCGTTCCAGGGAGGACACGGTACTCCCCCGGCCATCAGCGACAACCGCGGAGACGGCGTCGGCACTGACATCGACCCCCATGGCGACGACGCCCTCCTCACGGCGGAGGGGCGCGGCAAGGTCAGCGGGACAACCCATATCTTCTCTGTTCTCGGAGGCAGGGCGGCGAGCCTACGAGGGCCGCCACCCCACGCAATGGCGTGATTGATGTCGACGACAGTAGCAAGGTTTGTATCGCGATGTGTCGCCTCAGGAGGCAACCGCGGGCATCACTGAACTATGCTGACATCCATACGCTGGCTACCCTGCCGCACGGTCACTAGAATACGGCAAGTAGTTGATGCGCAAATCACGTACACGCCCCACTCCCTCCCCGTCCCTTCCTCTTCATCCCATACCCCCTTGACCCCAGGAGGATCGAGATGTCTCGGCATGATCGCCATTCGGCCATCCTCGACATCGTCATGGACGAGGGCAGCGTCCGTATCGATGACATCATCACGCGGTTGGGGGTCTCGGCGGCGACCGCACGGCGCGATCTCGACCACCTGGCGGACCAGCAGCTGGTCAGCCGTACCCGTGGCGGCGCCATCGCCAACCCCACCTCCACCGAGCCGCCTCTGCGCTATCGCACCTCCAAGATGGCCGATGAGAAGACCCGCATCGCCAAAGCGGCGGCAGCCCTGGGTGCACCCGGGTGACTCTGTTGGTCTCAACGGCGGCACCACGACCACCGAGGTGGCTCGCGAGATCGCGCTCCCTGCCGGAGCTGACCGATCCGGAGGTGCCGGTCACCCTGGTCACCAATGCCGTCAACATCGCCAACGAGATGGCTGTGCGCCAGTGCGTGCGCGTCGTCGTCACCGGTGGGATCGCGCGAGCCCGTTCCTTCGAGCTCACCGGCCCCCTGGCCTCTCTCATCCTTCCCTCGATCAGTGTGGGCACGCTCTTCCTGGGAGTCGAGGGCCTCGATGACAGAGGCGCCTATACCCAGCACGACGGGGAGGCGGCCGTCAACGCCGCCCTGGTCGAGGCCGCCGAGCACGTCGTCGTCGTGTGCGACAGCTCCAAGCTCGGCAGGACGGCCTTCGCCCTCATCTGCCCCACCGCCAAGATCGACACCGTCATCACCGACGACGCTGCTCCCGCCGACCAGGTCGAGGCCCTGCAGCAAGCCGGAGTCCAGGTGCGACTGGTCTAGCCTCCGACAAACCTGAGAGCTTTCTCATCTCCGCCTAATCGTCATCTTCTTCTGACCGGTCAGGATCGTTTCAGAACGATCCAGAACCGACACCGGGAGAAGAGAGACGATCATGACGAGTGCTCCCTCACGCGTGGCCCTCTACAGCCACGATGCCAAGGGGTTGGGCCACTGCGCCGCAACCTCGCTCTGGCCCACCACCTGGCTCGGGCGCTTCCGGGGCTCACCGGCCGTGACGTCACCGGCCTGGTCGTCACCGGCCTGGCGCCGGGGCCGGAGTACCGCCTCCCTGACGGCTTCGACTGGCTGGTGCTCCCAGGGGTCAAGAAGTCCGAGGGCATCTACCAGCCCCAGCGCCTGCGCATCACCCGCGAGGACCTGGGCGACGTCCGTAGCTCCTGCTGTCTGGTGTCCTGAGCACCTTCGCCCCGGACCTGCTCATCATCGACCGACATCCCTATGGCGTGTACCAGGAGCTGCGCGAGCCCCTGAGCGCACCTGCGCCGGGCTCACCCCGCCGCGCGCGTGGTACTCGGTCTGCGCGAGGTCCTGGACAGCCCCGCAACCGTGCAGCGCGAGTGGGACGAGCTCGGCGAGGCCGACACGCTGCGTCGGCTCATCGACGAGGTCTGGGTCTACGGGGACGCCTCGGTCCACGACCTGAGCACCACCGGCGAAGCCCCGGCTGCGCTGGAGGAGCGGATGCGCTACACCGGTTACCTCGCCCACGGTCGCGATATCGCCGAGGCCAGGGACGGCTCCGAGGCCTCACCCGCGCTGGCCGGTAACGCCCTCAACCCGAGCCCTTCATCCTGACGACCGCCGGTGGCGGCTCCGACGGCATCAACCTGCTGCGTACCGCCGCGCAGGTACGCGTCCCCTGACGGCTACCGGCATGTCGTGGTCACCGGCCCCAGCTCGATGCCGCCCTGTTCTCACCAGGTCGCTCAGGGCGGCCGGCCCCCGCACCGTGGTGCGCCGTTCCTGGCCGGGAATGAGTCGTCACATCCAGCAGGCCGCGGCGATCATCGCGATGGCCGGGTACAACACGGTCACCGAGATCCTCGCCTCCAAGACCCCGGGTCTCTCGTCCCGCGCGAGACGCCTCGCCTGGAGCAGCTCATCCGGGCCACCGCCCTGAAGAAGGCGGGCGCCGTCGACCTCCTGAGGGCCTCGGCTCTGAGTGCCACGGCGCTGGAGGACCGGCTCACCGAGCTGTTGGGCGATCAGGAGATCGCCGGTCACCAGCTGATGGGGCGACGTCGTCTGCGCCTGGACGGCCTGGCCACGGTCCCCCTGCTGGCCGCCGAGCTCATCGGCGACCGAGGCGACACCCCACCACGCGCCTGACTCGTCTCACCAGCTACGCCACCGGCCTCACCAGGATGGAGATCTCCGCATGAATCCCGCACTCGACACCCACCAGACCCACCAGGGCGTCCCCTGTATCGGATACGTCCTCAAGGTCTACCCCCGCTCTCGGAGACCTTCATCGTCACCGAGATCCTGGCCCGCGAGGCCCAGGGCGAGGACCTGAGCATCTATGCGCTGCGCCCCACCACGGATGCGCGCTTCCACCCCGAGATCGCCCGGGTCGCGGCCCGCGTCAACTGGGTGGGCCGGCCGCAGCGGGCCATCGACCTGTGGCGCCAGCTCACCGATGGCCTGACCCACCAGGAGGACCGCGAGCGCTTCGCCGCCATCATGCCGGTCCTGGCCGAGCTGCCCGGTGACGAGGTGGCCCAGGGCGTGGAGCTGGCGCGCCAGGCACGCCAGACCCATCACCCACCTGCACGCGCACTTCGCGTCCCTGGCGGGCCGAGTGGCGTGGATCGCCTCGGCCGTGACCAGCATCCCCTACACCGTGACCACCCATGCCAAGGACATCTTCCACGAGTCGGTGGACCCGGTGTGGCTGCGCCGGATCTGCGCCGACGCGCAACGGGTCATCGCCATCAGCCGCTACAACGAGGACTACCTGGGAACTGTGCTGGCGGGCACGGGGGCCACGGTGTCGCTGCGCTACAACGCCCTGGAGCTGGATCGCTTCTCCTACCGTGCCCCGCAACCGGTATCCGCCACGAGGGGTGAGCCGCTGCGGGTGTGCGCCGTGGGTCGTCTGGTGGCCAAGAAGGGCTTCGCCGACCTGGTCGAGGCGGTGAGGATCCTGGTGAGCTCGGGTATCGACGTCGAGGTGGAGCTGGCCGGTGACGGCGATGAGCGTGAGCGCCTGACCGAGCAGATCGAGCGCCTGGGGCTGGCCGGCAGGATTCGTCTGCTAGGTCCGCTCACGCAGGCGGAGGTGCGTGAGCTGCTGGCGCGCTCGGACGTGTTCGCGGCGCCGTGCATCGAGGCGGCCGACGGCAATATCGACGGTCTGCCCACGGTGGTCCTGGAGGCGATGGCCTGCGGGACGCCGGTGGTGGCCACGGCGGTGTCGGGACTTCCGGAGGTGGTTCACGACGGTGTCACCGGGATTCTTCTTCCCCCGGGTGACCCGGCCTCGCTGGCCGTGGCCCTGCGCGGGATCGCGCTGGGCGAGGTGGACACCGTCTCGTTGTCCCGTGGGGCGCGGGCGCTGATCGAGGAGCAGTTCGACTCCCGGGTCCAGGCCGAGGTCCCGGCCTCCCTGGCAGTCGGGCCCCGTTCCCGCTTCCAGCGTGTACCTGGACGACCAGGAAGGAGCCGCCTGATGCGCATCGCCTACATCTGCTGCGACCCGGGTATCCCGGTGTTCGGGACCAAGGGCGCCTCGGTGCATATCCAGGAGGTCGTTCGCGAGCTGCGGGCCGCCGGCCATGAGGTGGTGCTCTACGCTCTGCGCTCGGGCGAGCACGTGCCCGCCGACCTGGCCGACCTCGAGCTGCACCTGGAGGCGGTTGCCGATGCCGCCCCCGCTGAGCGGGAGCAGGCGCAGGTGCGTGCCGCGCAGAGGATCGCCTCGCGGGTGGTCGCCGACGGCGCTGACCTGGTCTACGAGCGCTACTCCCTGTTCTCCACAACACTGGCCGACATCACTGCGGCCACCGGGGTGCCGGGGGTCCTGGAGGTCAATGCTCCGCTGATCGATGAGCAGCGTCGTCACCGCTCGCTGGTGGCCGCCTCCGGCGCGAAGCAGGTGCTGCGCCGTCAGGTCGGGGCGGCCCGGGTCACGGTGTGCGTCTCGGATCCGGTAGCCGACTGGGTTCGTCGTCGCGTCGTCGACGTGCCGGATGCGGAGGCTGTCGCCGGAAGGATCCACACGGTTCCCAACGGTGTGAGCGTGCGTCGCATCCAGCCTCAGCCGGCGGACCCCGAGCGGGTGGTCGTCACCTTCGTGGGGACGCTCAAGCCCTGGCACGGGGTGGCCGATCTCATCACGGCGGCTGCCCTGGCGCGTCAGCAGTGGAGCCTGCGGATCATCGGGGACGGCCCGGAGATGGAGACGCTCCGAGCTCAGGCCGAGCGCCTGGGGGTGGAGGCGGACTTCCGCGGGGCGGTCGCCCCTGAGGAGATCCCCGCCCACATGGCGGGTTCGGCGATCGGGGTGGCCCCTTATCCGGATCTGGGAGGCCGCGAGCAGCAGTACTTCTCCCCATGAAGGTCCTGGAGTACCTGGCCGCGGGGCTGGCGGTCGTGGCCTCCGACGTCGGGCAGATCCCCCAGCTGCTCGAGGAGGTGCGCAGCGCCACGGCGTGCTCGTGGCTCCCTCGGACCCCACGGCGCTGGCGGCGGCGCTGGATGATCTGGCGGCCTCGCCCCAGCGGCGGGCCCGGATGGGGCGCAGCGGGCGCCTTCTGGCTGAAGAGCGCCACTCCTGGAGGCGGGTCGTCACCCGGATCCTGGAACTGGCCGGTGTGGCTCAAGGGGGTGGGCGGTGATGGGCTCGCTTCCTCGCCGTCACGGACGCAGTCGGGTGCGTCACTCCCCCATGAGGCAGACCCTGCGGCTGGTGGGTCCTGATGCCGCGCCGCAGTGGCGTCTCATGGCCGGTGGCACGGCGGTGCTTCTGGCGGAGGTGGTCTTTCGGGTGCTGGAGCCCTGGCCGCTGAAGGTCACCATCGACTCGCTGGTGGCGGCGCTGGGCCGCCACACGGGCAGTTCCCCCGCCACGGTCTCCTCGCTGGTGGGGCTCGGTATCGTCCTGCTGGTGATCGTGGCCGGCCGGGCGGTGTGCAACTACCTGGCCACCGTGGCCTTCGCCCTGGTGGGCTCGCGTACGGCGGCCTCCCTGCGCAGCCGGGCCTTCCACCACGTCCAGGGCCTGTCCCAGCAGTTCCACGCCCGCAACCGCAGCGCGGACACGGTTCAGCGGCTCATCGCCGACGTCAACCGCATGCAGGAGGTGGCTGTCACCGCCGGCCTGCCGATGGCCGCCAACACCTTGACCCTGCTGGTCATGGTCGTGGTCATGGTGTTCCTGGATCCGCTGCTGGCCGTGATCGTGCTCCTGGCGGTGGTGGCCTTCCTGCTCGCGTCCTCGGGCAACTCGCGGCGGATCTCCGCGGCCTCTCTGCGCAGCCGCAAGTCGGAGGGGAACCTGGCCAACACCGCCCAGGAGGCGCTCGGCGCCATCAAGGTGGTCCAGGCCTACGGTCTGGAGCCGCTGCTGCATGAGCGTTTCACGGGCGCCAACACGGTGTCGCTCAGTGAGGGGGTGCGCTCGCGCCGTATCGCGGCGCGCCTGGAGCGCTCCACGGACGTCATCGTCGGCGTGGCCACCACCGTGGTCATGGTCGGCGGGGGCATCCGGGTCCTGAACGGCGCCATGTCCCCGGGGGACCTGGTGCTTTTCACGACCTACCTGCGCACCACCATGAAGCCGCTTCGGGACATGGCCGAGTACACCGGCCGCATCGCCCGGGCGACGGCCTCGGGAGAGCGGGTGGCCGACCTCATGGCGGTCAAGCCAGACATCGTCTCCCCCGATGACGCCACCGTGCTGGACCGGGTCCGCGGCATGATCCACTTCGACCACGTCCATGCCGCCTACGAGGGCCGCCCGGTGCTGCACGGAGTGAACCTGACGGTGGTTCCCGGCGAGCACGTGGCCCTCGTGGGGCCGTCGGGCTCAGGCAAGTCCACCCTGGTGTCCCTGGTGGTACGGGCCCTGGATCCGACGTCGGGCACGGTGAGCCTGGACGGGCACAGCCTGGACGACCTGGATCTGCGCTTCCTGCGCTCGCAGGCCTCGGTCCTGCACCAGGAGGCGGTGCTGCTGACCGGCACGATCCGGGAGAACATCCGGCTGGGGCGGCCCGGTGCCTCCGACGAGGAGGTGGAGGCGGCCGCGCGCGCCGCCCACGCCCACGAGTTCATCACCCAGATGCCGGGCGGCTACGACACGGCCGTGGGCGAGCGGGGCGGCACCCTCTCCGGCGGCCAGCGCCAGCGTGTCGCCATCGCTCGGGCGCTGCTGCGTGACTCGCCGATCGTCATCCTGGATGAGGCGACCACAGGACTGGACCCGGCCTCGTCGTCGGCGGTGCTGGAGGCGATCGATGAGCTGGTGGCCGGGCGCACGACCCTGACCGTCACCCACGACCCGCAGGCCGCCATGCGCGCCGACCGGGTGGTGTGGATCCAGGACGGTCGTATCCGCTGGAGGGCAGCCCGCAGCGTCTCATGGAGTCCTCGGCCGACTTCCGTCGGTGGGCGAACAGTCACCTGGCGGAGTCCTTCGCTCTGGTGGGGAGCGGATCATGACTCCTTCGCTCATCAGCGCGATGACCACGGACGACGCCGTCGCCGTAGTGCTCGACGCCGATCGGCTCAGTGAGCTCCTCGGGCGCCCGGTGCGGGCCGACAGGCTGCGCATCAAGCCGGAGGTCTCCGTCCTGGTCTCTCTGACGGACCGGAGCACAGGGCTCACCGCGGGCTGGGCCCGTCTGCTCTGGCCGGTCTCGCACTCAAGGCCGCTCAGGCCGAGCGCCTGGCCGCCCGCCTGGGTCTGGCGCAGCCCCCCGTCACCCGGCCCCTGGACGAGGGCCTGCTGCTGCAGCGCGGTGAGGTCCTCACCGACCCCAAGCTGGCTGAGCCTCTCGCACAGGCGACGGATCTGGGGGTGCTGGGCACCTGGGCGGCCCGGGACGTGCTGCGCTACAACCCTTCACGACGCCTGGTCCTGACAGACGGCTCGACGGTCCTGCGGCTGCGAACCGGAGCCGGTGGGCCGGCCGACGACGTCCACCGCGCCCTGTCCGGGCTCCTCCCGGTCCCTGGCCTGCTCGATCGCAGGCCGTGTCCAGCTGCGAGGGCCGCGTCAGCGTGCAGCAGTGGTGCGGAGACACGAACCTGGCTGACTTCTACGCGGACAACGCTGATGGTCCGGCCACTGCTCAGGGCCTCGTGGAGGCCACCAGGCGCGGGGGGCTGCGCTGGCAGAGCTGCACTCCTGCGCCGGGCAGCTGCCGGCGGACCTCGTCGACCTGCTGCCGCATCAGCCGCCCTGCCCCCGGGAGCTGGCCGAGGTCCACGCCCGTCAGCTCGATGTCCTGGCCCCCGAGCTGGCGCGCCGGGCACGGGCGGTGGGTGGCGTCCTGCCCGACCGGCTCCCGGGGGCTGTGGTTCTCACCCACGGCGACGCCTCCCCCGACCAGGTGCTCTACGAGTACTCGACCGGACGGATCTGGCTGACCGACTTCGACCGGGTGCGCCTGGCACCGGCGGCCACGGACCTGGGCTCCTACCTGGCGGTCGCGCCGTCCTCTCAGCGGCATGCGCTGCTGGAGGGTTACGCCGCCCGCCGGCCGGTGCCGGCCGGCGAGGAGCTGGGGTGGGCGATCGCACTGTCCCGGCTAGCGCGACTGGCCGATCCCCTGCGGCGGGCCGAGCCGTCCTGGCGTGAGCGCATCGGCGCGGACCTGACCACCATCGAGCGCATCGCCCAGTCGCCTGAGAAGGAGGCGACCTGGGCATGACGGGCGCGATGAGGACGAGGCGAATGACTGAGATGACACAGGGGACTCAGAGGACGGGGGCAGCGGACATGCTCAGCACGCTGCGCGCCGTCCCCGGGCTGCGCCGGGCCTGGCCCGCCAAACGGGACTCGGCCCCCGCGAGCGTGAGCATCGAGTGCGTCGATGACCAGGGATATCTGCGCGCCGGGCACATCACCGCGGGGGGCGCCCCCGACCTGCTGCCCTATGCCGGTGACCCGGCGCTGCCGGCCCTGTCCACCCGGCTGAACGGGGAGCTCGTCGTCCACCGCGCCGGCCGCCGCGCCGTCGTCGATGGAGGCCTCCCGGGTCCGCAAGATCGTGCGGCCCCACAAGGCCGCCTGCCTGGTACGGGCCCACACGACCGCGGCCTCCGTGCTGCGGGTCACCGGCCTGCGAACGCCCAGGATCCTGGGCGACGGGGACGACGTCGTGGACCTCGAGCTGCTGCCCGGCCGCAGTCTCGACGAGCTCGGTGACGCCGGCCTGCCCGGGTGGCAGCGGCTCACGGAGGCCTGGTCGCGCCTGGGCGAGCGAGGGGCGGACCTGCCCGTCCACGGGCCGCGGCAGGAGGCCGAGGTGCTGCAGCACTGGCTGGCCTCCGCCCACCGCTACGGCGTCATCGACCAGCAGAACCTTCTGCACGAGCAGGTGGTGGACACCCTGCCTAAGCCTGAGGGAAGGGCGGCGGGGTGCACATCATCACCCACCGCGACCTCCACGACGGCCAGCTCCTGTGGGACGGAACCGACCTGTCCCTGCTCGACCTGGACACCGCGGCCATGGCCGAGGCGGCCCTCGACCTGGGCAACCTCTGGGCCCACGCAGACCTCATGGCGGTTCGCGGCCGGCTCGGCCCCGAGGCTCACGCCCGGGTCCGCGGACTGCTCGACGACCTGGCCCGCGCACTGCCCGTGACGGCGCAGCGTCTGGAGACCTACTACCGCTCCTCGGCGCTGCGACTCGTCTTCGTCCACGCCTTCCGTCCCACCGCCCACCAGTGGCTGCCCGTGTGGGTGCACCACTGCCTGGGACACGCCTCCCCCTTCATGCCTCTGAACCTCACCAACGATTGGAACAACTCATGACCCCTCTCAAGCTCATCGTCATCGGCTGCGGATACCTCGGTGCCGTCCACGCTGCCGCCATGGCCCACCTGGGACACCACGTCCTGGGGATCGACGCCCGACCCGAGCAGGTCGAGGCCCTCTCCCAGGGCCGCGCCCCCTTCTATGAGCCGGGGCTGCCCGAGCTGCTGGTCACTGGGGCCCGGCAGGGCGACCTGCGCTTCACCTCAACACCGACGCCAGCCGAGCTGGCCGCGGCCGACGTCCACTTCATCGCCGTGGGGACCCCGCAGTCCGCCACCGGCGGGGAGGCCGATCTGAGCCAGCTGTGGAGCGTGGTCGACATAGCTTCACGGCGCCCTGCCCGAGGCGGGCGCAGCCTGGTGGTGGGCAAGTCCACCGTCCCGGTGGGCACCGCCCAGCAGGTGGCCGAGCGCCTGGCCGGACGCGCCCTGGTGCTGTGGAACCCCGAGTTCCTGCGCGAGGGCTTCGCCGTGGCCGATACCCTCCACCCCGACCGTATCGTCTACGGGGTTCCCGCCGACCCCGTGACGCCCAGGAGGCCCAGGCCTCGCTCGACGCCGTCTACCGGGACCCTGCTGGAGGAGGGCATCCCCGGATCGTCACCGACTACCCCACCGCAGAGCTGGTCAAGACCGCGGCGAACTCCTTCCTGGCCACCAAGATCAGCTTCATCAACGCCATGGCCCACCCTGTGCGACACGGCCGGGGCCGATGTCACCGTCCTGGCCGACGCCATCGGCCACGACCCACGCATCGGTCGGCGCTTCCTCCAGGCCGGCGTCGGCTTCGGCGGAGGCTGTCTGCCCAGGACGTCCGGGCGCTGCAGGCCAGTGCCGACCTCCACGGCGCCGTGCACCTGGCGGACCTGCTGGGCCGGGTCGACTCCATCAACCGCGAGCAGCGCGAGCGGATCGTCGAGCTGGCCCGCACCCACGTGCACGGTGACCCTGTCCGGCCGGGCCATCACCATCCTGGGGCGGCCTTCAAGCCCCTGAGCGACGACGTGCGCGACTCCCTCGCCCTGGACGTCGCCTCCCGCCTGGCCGACCTCGGGGCGGAGGTCACTGTCTGCGACCCGCAGGCCCTGCCCGTAGTGGCCCGCTCCCACCCCCACCTCACCTGGAGGACGACCCCCGAGCCGCGCTCGAGGGAGCCGAGCTCGTCCTGCTGCTGACCGAGTGGGACCAGTTCGTGGCTCTCGACCCCGCTGACGCCGCCGCCGGCGTCGCCGAGCGCGTCATCATTGATGGACGCAACGCGCTGGACCCGGTGGCCTGGCGCGAGGCCGGGTGGACCTACGCGGGAGTGGGACGCTGAGTCGGGTAGCCACCGGCTCCGCCCGGACCCGGATCCATCGGGCGGAGCCCCGTGGATCCGGGCACAATGGCGAGGTGACCTCACTGCTGCCCACTCGTACCGTCACCATCGGCACCCGTGTCATGTGGGCGATCGTGCTGGTGGCCGGCATCGCGCTGGTCATGTGCGGGGCGATCGTATGGGCGCTGGGGCACTCCAGCGTGTCGGCCGATGCCACCAACCGGCTCGAGCACAGCCGCGACCGGATCCGCCAGCTGGCCACCGACAGGCAGGATCCCTCCAGCGGTCAGCCCCTGGAGGATGTCTCCGCGGTTCTTCGCACCCACATCCAGCGCACTGCCGAGGGGCGCGGTGAGGCCGAGCTCGGCTTCGTGGGCACCGATGCTGGCACGGAGCTGACCTGGGTCTCCTCGGACAACGTCTCCTTCCGCCCCGAGGAGGACAAGGAGCTGCTCACTCGGGTGACAGCCCAGGCCTCCGCCTCGGAGTCCGTCATCGAGACGGTGCGCACCCCAGCCTCGAGCTATCGGGTCCTCGTCGTCCCACTGCAGGGCGGCTCCCAGCGCGGCGCGCTCGTGCACGTCATCGACCTCAAGGTCGCCGAGTCCCAGCTCCGGCGCACCATGGCCTTCTACGCCGCGGCGGCCGTGTTCACCGTCGCCCTGGTGACGGGTCTGGCCTGGTTCGCCGTCGAGCGGCTCCTTCGCCCCATCGAGCAGCTGCGCCGAGCCACCGAGTCCATCGGTGAGGAGGACCTGACCACCCGGGTGCCGGTCAAGGGCCGGGACGACCTGACGGCTCTGGCTGAGGCCGTCAACCGGATGCTCGACCGGGTCCAGACCTCGGTGGAGGCCCAGCGCAACCTGCTCGACGACGTCGGCCACGAGCTGCGCACCCCGATCGCCGTGGTCCGCGGGCACCTCGAGCTCACCGACCCTCACGACCCCGAGGACGTGCGCCAGACCCAGCTGCTGGCCATTGACGAGCTTGACCGGATGGGGATGCTCGTGAACGACCTGATCCTGCTGGCCAAGAGTGTCCAGAGCGACTTCGTCACCCCGACGGACACGGATGTCGCCGAGCTGACCGAGCTGGTCTTCGACAAGTCCCTCGCCCTGGGCGAGCGCCGCTGGAAGATGGAGTCGGCGGCCTTCACCCGGGCCATGATCGACCCCACCCGGATCACCCAGGCCTGGCTCCAGCTGGTAGCCAACGCGGTGAAGTACTCCGAGCACTGCTCCACCGTGTCCCTGGGCTCGGCCGTTCGCGACGGGCACCTGCAGATGTGGGTGACCGACGAGGGCATCGGGATCGCGCCTGAGGACATCGACCTGGTGCGCCAGCGGTTCAAGCGCACCGCCGGAGCTCAGGAGATCGCCTCAGGAACAGGACTAGGGACTCAGTATCGTCGAGACGATCGTCGCAGCGCACGGCGGGAGGCTGGACATACGCTCTGAGGTGGGCCGAGGATCGGTGTTCACCATGGTGGTCCCTCTGAAGACCTCCACTGCCTCGTCCTCCTCCCGAGGCGGCGTCCTCGCACCCGCCGGGAACTCAGGCCCCGCTCAGCCCCCGACAGCCTCCCAAAGGAGTCACTCACCATGAGCCGCATCCTCATCGTTGAGGACGAGTCCCGCATCGTCGCCTTCCTCACCAAGGGTCTCAAGGCGGCCGGGTTCACCACGTACACCACCGCCGAGGGCAGGCAGGCCGTGGCCTTGGCGGTCCAGGAGAACTTCGACCTCATCATCCTGGATGTGGGCCTGCCCGACATCGACGGCTTCGAGGTGCTCCAGCAGCTGCGCGGCCAAGGGGTGGGAGCACCGGTCATCATGCTCACGGCGCGCTCCTCAGTGGCCGACCGAGTCGCAGGTCTGGAGGGCGGCGCCGACGACTACATGCCCAAGCCCTTCTCCTTCGAGGAGCTCCTGGCCCGCATTCGGCTACGGCTGCGCCCTGATGCCACCGGCCCCGACCAGATGCGTCTGACCCACCGCGACATGGTTCTGGACCTGCGCACCCGGACCCTGACTCTGGAAGGGCGAACCGTGGAGCTCTCCGCCAGGGAGTTCGCCCTGGCCGAGGCCTTCATGCGTCACCCCGGTCAGGTACTCAGCCGCGAGCAGCTGCTGAGCTCGGTGTGGGGGCTGGACTTCGATCCCGGCTCCAACGTGGTGGAGGTCTATGTCTCCTACCTGCGCAACAAGCTGGGAAGGCAACGGGTGGAGACCGTGCGCGGCATGGGCTACCGGCTCACCTGATCCGCGGCACCGGCCGTCTCGTCAGCCGTCCGTTCAGTCATCGATGTCGCGGTCGTCGTCATCGGCGTCCTTCACACCGTTCCTGACCGGCTTCTTGTCGTCGTCATCATCGTCCACCTCCGTGCGGGAGGAGTCGTCGGAGCGTTTGGTGGCGGTCGGAGCAGCAGGGGCGGCCGGGGCCGGCTGGCGATGACCGTGGTCGACGGCGACAGGAGGATTGGGCTCCACCGCCTGAGGCCCGTGACCCTGCGTCAAGGAGTCCGAGGAGGCCGAGGACCCCGCCTCGGTACCGCCGGGCTCGTGCTGGGTGGAGCCGGCACCGCCGGCACTCCGGCTCGGCGTTGCCGTGGTCGAGGAGTGGGACGACGTGGCCCGTGGGCTCGCCGTCAGGACGATTCCCGGTTCCTTCGCGGACTCGGCGGGGTGGGAGAAGACCATGCGGGTGACCGCGAGCAGGAGGCCCGCTGTCACCACGACGACCGCGGCGGCGATGACGCGGCCGCGACCAAAACGATGTAGCAGACTCGCCACCCCGGTGTCCTCCCCTTCTCCCCTGATTGTCCTGGGACCCCGTCCAACTTTTTATCGACCGTAACATGAATGAGAGGACAAAGCACTGGAGTACGGCGCCGGGAAGTCACAGAACTGATCCACAGGCTTCTCACAATCAGCACAACTCCGAGGCGTCCCAATGTCAGGGCGACTCAGGGACGGATGTGGCCGTCTCCCTCAACGATCCAGGTCGTCGTCGTCAGCTCGCTCAATCCCATGGGGCCGCGGGCGTGAGCTTCTGGGTGGAGATGCCCAGCTCGGCCCCCAGACCCAGCTGCCCTCCGTCGGTGAAGCGGGTCGAGGCATTGACCATGACGGCCGCCGAGTCCATGCCGGCGATGAAGTCGTTGATGACGCTCACGTCCTGGGCGAGGACCGCCTCGGTGTGCCCGGTGGTGTGGGCGCGGATGTGGTCGATGGCCTCCTCCAGGCTCTTCACGACACGCACGGCCAGGTCCAGCGAGCCGTACTCGGTGTCCCAGTCGGCCTCAGTGGCCTCGGTCAGGAGGTCATCATGTCCACCGTCCGCGGCCGCCTCGGTCAGGAGCTGGTGGGCAGTGGGGTCGGCGTGCAGGACGGTGTCCTTGTCCCACAGGGCTCGGGCGGCCGCCGGCAGGTAGGTGGCGGCGACGTCGGCGTGGACCAAGAGCGTCTCGGCGGCGTTGCACACCCCGACGCGCTGGGTCTTGGCGTTGACGATGATGTTCACCGCGGCCTCGAGGTCGGCACTGGCGTCGACGTAGACGTGGCAGTTGCCCGATCCGGTCTCGATGACGGGCACGGTGGACTGCTCGACGACGGTGCGGATGAGTCCGGCCCCGCCCCGCGGAACCAGGGCGTCGACCAGACCGTGGGCGCGCATGAGGGCGCGGGCCCCGTCCCGACCGGCGGCATCAATGCTCGATACGAGGTCTGCGGGCAGTCCCTGTGCCTCCAGGGCGCTGCGCAGGGCCGTGACGATGGCGGCGTTGGAGTCCTGGGCGGCGCTGCCTCCGCGCAGGATGATGGCGTTGCCGGACTTGACGGCCAGGACGGCGGTGTCGACGGTGACGTTGGGGCGGGCTTCGTAGATCATGCCGACGACGCCCAGTGGCACCCGCACCCGGCGCACTCGCAGCCCGTTGGGCATGACCGAGCCGTCAACGACCTGGCCCACGGGGTCGGGCAGGGCGGCCACCTCGCGCAGGGAGTCGGCGATGGCTGACAGGCGGCCGGAGTCCAGGGCAAGGCGGTCGAGGAGGCCGGCCTTCATCCCGCCTTGGCGTCCGCGCTCCAGGTCGGCGGCGTTGGCCGCGAGGATCGCTTCACCGTGCTCGGTGAGGCTGTGGGCCATGGCCTCCAGGGCGGCGTCCTTGACGGCGCGCGGGGCCCTGGCCAGGCTCCGTTGCGCCGCGCGGGCTGAGCGGGCGGTTGCGGTGACGAGCTCGTGGGCGTCGACGTCGTTCATGGGGACACCATAGAAGAAGAGACCCCGGCAGGAGAGTCTGCGTCGGCCCACAGAACCACTGGCGGGCCACCGGTGTGAGGGCTGAGGTGCCCACGGTGTTCACGAACAGCAGGAGGGTAGGGATCCACTGGCCGGGGGTTGTGCGTACTGCACGAAGGCCCCACCTACCTGAAGCACACCCGCCTCTCCTCCAGTAGCACCCCACCCTCGTGCAGTGGTCCGGCCGAGAGGCGGCTCAGGGCGGTCCGGGGATAGTGGGGACTGCGGTTCGCGCCGAGGACGTACTGTTCGTTCGGGGACTGCGTTGTCCTACGGGATACTGGGTTCCCCGCGTCGTCGTTTGCCGTAGAACGCAGTCCTGGTAACAGAAGTACGTCCTCGATGGTGCAGTGGTGCCCTGCTAAAGGTCCCCGGCGGCGCGCAGGGACGCTGCAGGAACGAGCAACTCACTCGGACATTGTGACCGCCCCACCGATCGAATCGCCAGGATTCGCGCCCATGCTCGAGGCGATGCGCTCAGACTCCGGCGATACGGGGCAGCTCGGCGAGATCGTCGCGGTGGATCACTGGGAGCCACGTGATCGGGGGCGGCAGCACCCTCGGCCCGGGCCGCCAGGACCTCGCGCAGCTCAGCAGCGGCGTAGCGGCATATTCCCCGCGCCAGGACACCCTCGGGGCCGACGACATCGACCACGGAGCCCGACTCGAAGTCCCCGTCGACGCCGGTCAGGCCGGGCAGCAGGAGCGACTTCTTCCCCACGGTCAGGGCCCGGGCCGCCCCGGCATCGATGAGAACACGCCCTTCGGGCTGGGAGGCGTGGGCCATCCACAGCCGCCGGCTGGGGCGGTGGGGCCCGGTGGGCTCGAACCAGGTGCCCAGGTCGCTGGGAACCCGCCCCTGCCCCAGGAGCCCAGCGGCGTCGTCGGCCCGAGCGATGAGGGTGGTGGTGCCCGAGGCGCAGGCGATGGTGGCGGCCTGGAGCTTGGTGGTCATGCCGCCGGTTCCCACGAAGGAGCCGCGCCCGGAGACACTGACCCCCGCCAGGTCCGCCAAGGAGCGCACATAGCGGATGGGCGTGGCGCCGGGGGTCCCGGGGCGCGCGGTCCACAGGCCGTCGACGTCGGTGAGCAGCACCAGGACGTCGGCGGTCACCAGGTGGGCCACGAGGGCGGCGAGGCGGTCGTTGTCGCCGAGGCTGAACTCGCTGGTGGCCACCGCGTCGTTCTCGTTGATGATGGGGACGGCTCCCAGTGAGAGCAGGGAGTCGAAAGGTGGCGCGCACCGTGCGGTAGTGGCTACGGATGGCGACGTCATGGGCGGTCAGCAGGACCTGGGCGGTCACCAGCCCGTAGGCGCTCATCGCGGTCTCCCCAGCGGGCGGCGAGCCGGCCCCTGCCCCACGGAGGCGGCCGCCTGCAGGAGACTGAGCTCGTCAGGGGCGCCGACTCATCCCCAGGGGCACCAGCCCTGAGGCGACGGCCCCGGAGGAGACCAGGACGACGTCGTGGCCACGCCTGCGCATGCCGGCGATGAGGCCGGCGAGGATGTCGATGCGGTTGAGGTCGAGCCCGCCGTCGGCGCGCGTCAGGGACGAGGAGCCGACCTTGACCACCACGCGGGCGCCGGCGGGCAGTCGTTCCGGGCGCTCCTGCCCACCGGCGGCGCCGGTGCCGGTTCCTGATGGTGTCACGGGATCCCTCCGGTCAGTCCTCGTCGTCCCCGTGCCAGGAGGCGGCATCGGTCCACAGGCCCTCGGCGGCCTCGTCGCGCAGCTGCTGGCGTGCGGCCTCCTGGCGTCCATCATCTCGTGGTACTGGCTGCGCCGCTCCACGTTGGTCCGACGCCGACTGGTCTCCAGGCGCAGGTCGGTGCCTCGGGCGCCCAGCAGCTCGGGGCCGGTGGTCATCGAGGGCTCCCAGGTGAAGAGCACTCCCCCGTCAACCTCGCCGATGAGGACGGTGTCTCCTGCGTGGGCGCCGGCCTTGACGAGCTCGTCCTCGACCCCGGCCGCGGCCAGACGATCGGCGAGGTAGCCGACGGCCTCGTCATTGGAGAAGTCGGTCTGACGCACCCAGCGCTCGGGGCGCTGCCCGCGAACCTGGTAGACCTGCCCCTCCCTGGGGTGGGCCAGCAGACGGACCTGGGCGACGCTCTCCTTCTCCCGGCGTCCGACCGCCGCGGGCCGGATGACGGGGCGCGGCTCACCGGAGCCCTCGGTCCCACCGGACTCGCGGTCGCGCCGGGGAGTCGCCGGAGCGGCCTTGCGGGCCCGTTCGACCTCACCGGCCAGAGCGAAGGACAGGGGACGCAGCCCCGTGTGCGCGACCGCGGAGATGATGTGGACGGGCAGTCCCCGGGCCTCGATGTCGGCGCGCACGAACTCGGCGAGCTCGGCGGCGTCGGGGACGTCGACCTTGTTGAGCACCACGATACGGGGACGCTCCATGAGGGGGACCCGGCCGGTGAGGGAGGGGTCGTCCTCCTGCTCGCCGAGGCGCTCGGAGTAGGCGGCGAGCTCGGCCTCGATGGTCTCCAGGTCGGACAGGGGGATCGCGCCCCGGCTCGAGGGTGGCGCAGTCCAGGACGTGGACGATGACCGCGCAGCGCTCGATGTGCCGCAGGAAGTCCAGCCCCAGCCCCTTGCCCTGGGAGGCGCCGGGGATGAGGCCGGGGACGTCGGCGATCGTGTAGCGCACGTCGCCGGCCTCGACCACCCCTGAGGTTGGGGCACGAGGGTCTGTGAAGGGTAGTCGGCGATCTTGGGGCGGGCGGCGCTCATGGCGGCGATGAGGGAGGACTTGCCGGCGCTGGGGTAGCCCACCAGGGCGACGTCGGCGATGGTCTTGAGCTCCAAGGTGATGTCGCGGGCCTGACCGGGCTCACCCAGGAGGTGGAAGCCGGGGGCCTTGCGCCTGGCAGAGGCCAGGGAGAAGTTGCCGCGCCCGCCAGTGCCGCCCTGGGCGACGACGACGCTGGCGGCCTCCCCCACGAGATCGGCGATGACCTGGCCGCTCGAGTCCTTGACGACGGTGCCCTCGGGAACGGGCAGGACGAGGTTCTTGCCGTCGGTACCGCGGCGCCAGTCCCCCATGCCGGGGGTGCTGTTGCCGGCCCGCTGGTGCGGGGAGCGGTGGTAGCTCAGCAGGGTCGTCACCCGGGGGTCGACCGTCAGGACGACGTCGCCGCCATGACCGCCGTCGCCGCCGTCGGGTCCGGCCAGGGGCTTGAACTTCTCACGGTGCACGGAGGTGCAGCCGTTGCCGCCGTCGCCGCCGGCCACGTGGAGGACCACTCGGTCAATGAAGCTGGGCATGGGGTCTCCTGTGAGTCTGATAGCGAGAGGGTGGACGGCAGCTGCCGTCCACCCTCTCGCGACGTGTGATGTGCTCGGGGCTCAGGCCTCGGGGAGCACGACGTTGACGACCCGGCGACCGCGGAAGGTGCCGAACTCGACGTTACCGGCAGCGGTGGCGAACAGGGTGTCGTCGTTGCCACGACCGACGTTGCGGCCCGGGTGGAAGTGGGTGCCGCGCTGGCGGACGATGATCTCGCCGGCCTTGACGAACTGGCCGCCGAAGCGCTTGACGCCGAGGCGCTGCGCGTTGGAGTCGCGGCCGTTACGGGAGGAACCAAGACCCTTCTTGTGTGCCATGGTTGAAGGCTTCTTTCTTCTCGAGCGTGTGCGTTCAGGATGCCCGCGTACTGGCTGACGCCGGGGCGGTCACTTGATGGCGGTGACCTTGACGGCCGTCAGCTGAGCGCGGTGGCCCTGGCGCTTGCGGAAGCCGGTCTTGTTCTTGAACTTGAGGATGTTGATCTTGGGGCCCTTCTCATCGCCGACGATCTCGGCGGTGACGGAGGACTTGGCCAGATCGGCGGCAGAGGTGGTCACCTTGTCGCCGTCCACCAGCATGACGGGGGCGAGGGTGACCTCGTCGCCGATCTCACCAGCAAGCTTGTCGACAACCACGACGTCGCCGACGGAGACCTTCTCCTGACGGCCGCCGGCCTTGACGATCGCGTAGACCACTTGAATGCTCATCTCTGTAGATTCTTCGAAAGGCTCTCACTCGCTGCAAGACCGGGATCGGCCTCGCTAGAGGGCCCTGTCTGGGCAATGGTGCAAGAAGCACCGGCAGATAACTCTAGGCGATCATGTCGCCAGCACCAACCTCCGATCCTCCCCGTCCCCTGTGTTCTTGGGCACGGAGACCTCGTCAGGCCGATACCTCCGGGGTGTCTGAAGAATTCTCCGGCGAGGGCGCGGTGCTCTTGGCCGCGGCCCGCCGTCGCGTTCTCCTTGCAGGCTTCTCCTCAGCCGAGCCCGACGGCGCCTCGTCGGGCTGCGGCTCAGCAGGGCCCTCAGACGTCGTGGCGGCCTTCTTCTCAGCCTTCCCACCGGTCTTCCTCCCCGACTTCTTATCCGCCTTGTCGCTCTTCTTCTCACCGGACTTCTTCACCGACTTCTTGTCAGCCGCCTTCCTCGACCGGGCTCTTGACCGGCTTGTCCTCGGCCGGGGAGTCCGAAGCGTCCTGGCCGTCGACGGGCTCCACGTTCTCCGCAGTCCCCGCCGCGTCATGGGCGCTGTCGCTCACACCCGCGGCCGAGGTCTCAACGGACCTCTCCTCATGAGGGTCCTGCCCCTCCTGCTGGTGGTCCTCAGGCCTGTTCGGCGGCAGCCGCGATCTGGGCCAGGGCGCCCGCGCACCGCCGCCCGGGCCTCGTCGTCGGCTCCGGACTCCGGGCGATGCGGCGACGTCGCGCCCTGCGTTTCCCTTGCCGTGGCCGGAGCCCTGGAGCCCTTGGAGCCCTTGGTCTCCTGGGAGTCCTGCTTGGTCTCCTTCTTCACCCCGCCGGTGGCCTGCTCCTCACGGTTCTTGCGCCCGCGCGAGCGCCCGCCACCGCGTGAGGCGGAGGCCGACATATCGACCTGCTGGTTCTCCACGGGCTCGTCGTGGACGATGAAGCCCCGGCCCTTGCAGTGCTCACAGGTGGTGGAGAAGGCCTCGACCAGGCCCTGCCCCACCCGCTTGCGGGTCATCTGGACCAGCCCCAGTGAGGTGACCTCGGTGACCTGGTGGCGCGTCCGGTCGCGTCCCAGGCACTCCACGAGCCGGCGCAGCACGAGGTCCCGGTTGGACTCCAGGACCATGTCGACGAAGTCGATGACGACCATGCCGCCGATGTCGCGCAGGCGCAGCTGGCGGACGATCTCCTCGGCGGCCTCCAGGTTGTTGCGGGTGACGGTCTCCTCCAGCGTGCCTCCCGCACCGGTGAAGCGCCCGGTGTTGACGTCGATGACGGTCATCGCCTCGGTGCGGTCGATGACCAGGTGCCGCCGCTGGGAAGCCAGACCTTGCGGTCGAAGCCCTTGGCGAGCTGCTCGTCGACGCGGTGGGCGGTGAAGACGTCCTCGGGGCCCGACCCAGTGCTCGAGGCGCTCGGACAGATCCGGGCTGACCTCGTCGATGTACTGGGAGACCGTGGACCAGGTGTTGTCACCGGAGACGACGAGCTTGCGGAAGTCCTCGTTGAAGACGTCGCGGATGACTCTCACGGCGAGCTCCGGGCTCCCCTTGAGCAGGACCGGGGCCTTGCCGCTGCCCTTCATGACGGAGGACGCCTTCTGTCGATGGCCTCCCACTGAGCCACGAGGCGCTCGACGTCGGCGGTCAGCTGCTCCTGAGTGGCCCCTCCGCGGCGGTGCGCACGATGACCCGGCCGAGTCGGGCACGATCCGCTTGAGGATCTCTTCAGGCGGCTGCGCTCGGTGTCCGGCAGCTTGCGCGAGATCCCCGTCATGGTGCCTCCGGGGACCAGGACCAGGTATCGGCCCGCCAGGGTGATCTGGCTGGTGAGGCGAGCACCCTTGTGGCCGATGGGGATCCTTGGTGACCTGTACCAGGACGGTGTCGCCGCTGGAGAGGGCGTCCTCGATGCGGCGGGGCCTGCCCTCCAGGCCGGCGGCGTCCCAGTTGACCTCGCCGGCGTAGAGCACGGCGTTGCGCCCTTGCCCAGGTCCACGAAAGGCGGCCTCCATGGAGGGCAGGACGTTCTGAACCCGACCGACGTAGACGTTGCCGACCATGGAGGTCTGCGTGTGCCGGGAGACGTAGTGCTCACGAGGAGCCCGTCCTCCAGGACGGCGATCTGGTTGAGGCCGTCGGACTCGCGCACGATCATCTGCCGGTCCACGGACTCGCGACGGGCCAGGAACTCGGCCTCGGTGATGATGGGACGACGGCGCCCGGCCGCCCTGCCCTCGCGGCGGCGCTGACGCTTGGCCTCCAGGCGGGTGGACCCCTTGAGGGCGGTCACCTCGTCACGCAGGTCGCCACCTCCGAGCGGGTGCGGGACCGACGCCGCCGACGGCGCGATCCGGACACGGTGCTCGTGGCGGTCTCAGTGGCGCCGTCAGCGGAGGTCTCGCGCGAGGGACGCCGCATCAGCTCCGCCCTCCTCCACGGCCTGCGACTCATCATCGGCGTCGTTGCGCGCCGAGTCCTCGCCCCGCGAGCGCGAGCGCCGACCGCGTCCGCCACGGCGGCGCTTGCGGCGGGCCCCGCCCTCACGGGGCATCCTCCGAGGACTCGGCCCGGGACTCATCGGTCCCGTCAGCTCCGCTCTGAGACCTCGGCGGACTCGGTGTCGGCCTCGTCGTGGACGGAGTCCTCGCGGGCTCCTGCGGGGCCCCGTTACCGGCGACCGCCCGCCGACGCCGACGGCCGCGGGCCACCGCTGCGGTCGGATCGGGAGGACTCGGCCTCAGCATCCCTCGTCGCGTCCCTCCGCACCGGTCCGGGCGTCGGCGTCCTCCTCATCCGCCCAGTCCTTGGCGCCCTGGTGGCGCGAGGCGGTCGGCGCCGCCTGGGGGCGGCGGTCGCCGCGGTGACCCGGCGGCGTCGACGGGCCCGGCTGGGGTCAGGGGGCCTGGAACAGGAGCGAGGCGGCAGGGAAGGCGGGGGCCCTGGAGGTCCCTCCTCATCCAGGTCCGCCTCGGTGGGCTCGTCATCCTCCTGGGACATCTCGGGCTCCTCGTCGTCGGTTCCCTCGGTGCTCGACCTGCTCGTCGAGGTCTTCCTGCGCAGCATCGGCGCTCGGCCCACCCTCGGCCACGTGCGCCCCGTCGGTCTCGTCCACCTCTGCGGCGACGTGGGGCTCGGCGGCGGGAGCCTCCTCGGGGGCGGCGGAGGCCGCGACGACCTTCCGGCGACGACGAGGAGGGGACCGGCTCGACGGCTGTGGTCTGCGGGGCCGGCTGCACGCCGGACTCCTCGGACCCGGAGGCGGTGACGGCATCTAAGGCCCCTACCGAACCGGGCTGCTCGGCAACGGGAGCCTGGGCGGGGGCGGCCGCGGCCGCGGTGACCCTGCGACGGCGGCGCGGAGTCGGGGCGCTCACGGCGTCACCGTCAGCGCGCTCCTGCTCGTACGATTCTGTTGATTCTGATGTGGTGCGACGTGCCATGGGGCTTGCACTCTCCGGGGCTAACGCCGTCGTCGTACCCTCGACGCGTCAGCGCGGTTGTGCTCCCCAGCGGGAGCAGCGAGAAAGTCTTGAGAGCGCCCGCGAGGGCGCACGCCTTACCTGACGTCCACACAGACCGGGCTCGCAGCGGCGCAGCTCAGGCGGCGCAAGGTCCTCGGACAGGGTCGGCCGGAAGGCGCGGCTTCAGGTACCGGTACGAGACACCCGAAGCCGGCTCGAAGTATCCCACACAAACGCCGATAAGCGCTTGTGCGACTCATGGTGTCCCCGATCTCTGCGCACGTTGACCTCATCACCCACCCAGCAACCACCCACTCCCACCAAGACACGCGGAAGCCCCACTAAACGTGTCACGGACTTTCGACCCACTCTCGACAGCAATCACACCTTCAACGCTTGCCCTGTTAAACTACTGCGACAACACCTCATCAGCGATGCGTACCACAGGAAAAAGAACCGGATGGACCGCATGCCGCAGCACCTTCACACCTCACGCGTTTCACGACATGGCGTCACAGATGCACTATAATACTCTTATTGACCTGTAGGACGTTCTACAGATTCTCTTATCGACCTCATCGTCATCTCCGAAAGGTGGCACGGATGGCCATCTCTCCTATGGCGCTGGACTCTCTGGATCTGGCGCGCTGGCAGTTCGGTATCACCACCGTCTACCACTTCATCCTGGTTCCGCTGACCATCGGGCTGTCCCCGCTGGTGGCTCTCATGGAGACGCTGTGGCGCAGGACCGGCAACAAGCAGTGGCTCGTGGCCACCAAGTTCTTCGGCAAGATTCTGCTGATCAACTTCGCGCTGGGCGTGGCCACCGGCATCGTTCAGGAGTTCCAGTTCGGCATGAACTGGTCGGAGTACTCCAGGTTCGTCGGCAACATCTTCGGCGCCCCCCTCGCCTTCGAGGCCCTGCTGGCCTTCTTCATGGAGTCCGTCTTCCTGGGCCTGTGGATCTTCGGATGGGACCGCCTGTCCCCCAGGCTGCACAACCTGTGCATGTGGGCCGTGGCCGCCGGCACGAACTTCTCCGCCTTCTTCATCCTCACCGCCAACTCCTGGATGCAGCACCCGGTGGGCGCCGTCGTCAACCCCAAGACGGGGCGCGCCGAGCTCGACGGCGTGAGCGGCTTCCTCAAGCTCCTGTCCAACGAGCTGGTGTGGGCCACCGTGCTGCACGTCATCTCCTCGGCCCTGCTGGTGGCCGCGGCCGTCGTCATGGGCGTGTCCGTGTGGTGGATGGTCAAGGCCGCCCAGGCGAAGCAGGACTTCGAGGCGCGTGAGCTGTGGCGGCGGGTCGCCCGTTTCGGGGCCATCACCATGGTGGCCGCGGGCCTGGTCACCGCCGGCACCGGCCACATGCAGGGCCAGCTGGTCGCCGAGTACCAGCCGGGCAAGATGGCCGCCGCCGAGGGCCTGTGCCACACCGAGGCCGGAGCCCCTTTCACCGTGGCCGCCTTCGGGGACTGCAAGAACGAGGACGGCATGGTCCGGTTCATCTCGGTTCCCGGTGTCTACTCCTTCATGGCCACCAACGACTTCAACGCCAAGATCACCGGACTCAAGGAGGCCGGCGACACCTACGAAGCAGTACGGCACCACCGATGCGCGCGGCAACGCCGTCGACTACAGCCCCAATGTCATGGTCAACTTCTGGTCCTTCCGCCTCATGATCGGACTGGGCATGGCCTCGATGGGCCTGGGGGTCCTGGCCCTGTGGCTGACCCGCTCCGACAGGCTCATCTCCCGCCCGCTTCTGGGCAAGGCGGCGCTGGCCACCATGTGGCTGCCCTTCATCGCCTGCTCCTTCGGCTGGATCTTCCGTGAGATGGGCCGTCAGCCCTGGGTCATCGTCCCCAACCTGTCCGACCCGGTCTCCCAGGTCTACATGCTCACGGCCGACGGCGTCTCCTCCGTGGTCTCCTCGGGCACGGTGCTGGCCTCCATGGTCATCTTCACCCTGCTGTACGCCGCGCTCGGAGTGGTCTGGTTCGTGCTGCTGCGCCGCTACATCCGTGAAGGGTTGCGCACCCCGGTGCCGGACAAGACCGGCAAGTCCAAGCAGACGGACCAGGACAGCAAGGACACGGATTCCGACGACGACTCCGACGACGACTCCGTTGACTCCTCCGAGGCCGCCCCGGCCCTGTCCTTCGCCTACTGAGCCGAGGAAGGTAGAAAACCCATGACACTGAGCATCCTCTGGTTCATCCTCATCGCCGTCCTGTGGATCGGCTACCTCACCCTGGAGGGCTTCGACTTCGGCGTCGGCATGATCCTGAAGATCCTGGGCCGCGACGAGCGCGAGCGGCGCGCGACGCTGTCCACCATCGGCCCCCACTGGGACGGTAACGAGGTGTGGCTGCTGACCGCCGGCGGGGCGACCTTCGCCGCCTTCCCCGAGTGGTACTCCACCCTGTTCTCCGGGGCCTACATCGTCCTGTTCATCATTCTGCTGTGCCTCATCGTGCGCGTGTGCGCCATCGAGTGGCGCCCCAAGGTCAACTCCCAGACCTGGCGCGACCGCTGGGACTGGGTCCACACGGTCAGCGCCTGGCTGCCCTCCATCCTGTGGGGCGTGGCCTTCGCGAACCTGGTTCAGGGCATGCACATCGAGGTCGTCCAGACCTCCAACGGCGCCGTCGTCCCGGCCGCCCAGGTGCCGGCCGACTCCCTGGTGCCCGGTGCCGCCCACCAGATCACCGGGGGCCTGCTCACCATGGTGACTCCCTTCACCCTGCTGGGCGGCGCCGTCACCTGCCTGCTCTTCCTCAACCACGGTGCGCTCTTCGTGGCGCTCAAGACCACTGGCGACCTGTCGCAGCGCGCGCTGCGGATGTCACGCCGGCTCGCCCCCGCGGCCACCGCGGTCACCGCCGCCTGGGCCCTGTGGGCGCAGCTGGCCTACTCGGGCAGCGCCCTGTCCTGGATTCCGCTGGTCATCGCCGCTGCCGGACTCATCGGCTCCCTGCTCATGGGGACGCACTGGGAACGAGGGACGGGCCTTCGCCCTGCACTTCGTGGGGATCGCCTTCGCCGTCGTCTTCATCTTCGCCGCGATGGCCCCCAACGTCATGCGCTCCTCGGTGGACCCGGCCTACTCGCTGACGATCCAGCAGGCCGCGAGCGCCGACACGACCCTGCTCATCATGACCGTCGCCGCGGCCGTGTTCGTCCCCGGGGTCCTGGCCTACACGATCTGGAGCTACAAGGTCTTCGCCTCGCGCATCAGCGTCGAGAGCATCAACCCCGACCAGGGCGGGCTGCACCCCACGCTGGTGCGTGACTCGGCCCAGCCCGAGGCGCACTTCGGGTACTGACCATCAGCGCGACGCATCGGCCGGGGGTTTCCGGGCCCTTGGACCTACTCCCCTATCCTTGAGCAGGTGAAGCCCCTCGATCCCCGGCTGATGCGTTACGCACGCTCCGCCCGCCGATACATCGCCGCCACCGCCGTCACCGGGATGGTGACCGCCGTGCTGGTGGTGGTTCAGGCCTTCCTCATCTCCGGTGCGGTCTCCTCGGTCATCTCCGAGGGGGCCGCACCGTCGGCCGTCAGGGCACTGGCGGTGGCTCTGGGCGGGGTCCTGGCGGCCAGGGCCCTGGTGGTCCTGCTCCAGGAGGTTCACGCCCACCGGTCCGCCACGGAGACGATCGTCGAGCTGCGCCGGCTGGTTCTGGAGCACGCAGCCCGACTGGGCCCCCGCTGGCAGGCGCTTCACGGGACGCAGACCGCCACTCTGCTGACTCGCGCGCTGGACGACCTCGAGCCCTACTTCACCCGCTACCTTCCCCAGCTGGTGCTGGCCTCCACGGTGACACCGGCCACGGTGCTGGTGCTCCTCACCCAGGACTGGTCGGCCGCGGTGGCCGTGGTGTGCACCCTGCCCCTCATCCCGATCTTCATGATTCTCATCGGCAGGATGACCCAGTCCGTCTCCCAGGAGCGTCTCAAGACCATGCAGGTCCTGGGCGATCAGGTGCTCGATCTCATCTCGGGGCTGCCCACGCTCAAGGCTCTCGGGCGCGAGCAGGGGCCGGCCGAGCAGGTGCGCTCCCTGGGCCGCTCCTACCGGCGCACCACCATGTCGACCTTGCGGGTCGCCTTCCTGTCGGGGGCGGTCCTGGAGTTCATCACGACGTTGTCGGTGGCGATCATCGCCGTCCAGATCGGTTTCCGGCTCGTGGCCGGGCGCATGGACCTGTTCACCGGTCTGCTCGTCCTCATGGTGGCCCCTGAGGTCTATCAGCCGCTGCGGCAGGTGGGTTTCCAGTTCCACGCCTCGGCCAACGGGGTGGCGGCGGCGAACGCGGTCTTCGAGGTTCTTCAGACCCCGGTGCCCGAGCACGGCGACCTGCCTGCCCCCGACCTGCGCTCATCGACGATCGAGCTCGATGCGGTGTCCGTCGCCTCTCGGGGCGCGTGGGCCCCCGCCGGCCTCAGCGCCTCGATCTCTCCAGGCAGCCTGGTGGCGCTGACCGGCCCGTCGGGTGCGGGCAAGACCACGACGACGCAGGTCCTCCTTGGCCTGCTGGCCCCGGACCGGGGGCGGGTGCGGGTCGTGCCCGACAGTGGTGATCCCGGCGGCGCCGTCGACCTCGCCCAGATCGATCCGGCCACCTGGTGGGAGCAGATCGCCTGGGTGCCTCAACGCCCCACCATCACCCCTGGCACGGTACTGGATAACGTCCTGGATCGTGCCGAGCCGGGCGCCTCCACGGCAGCGGGCGTCCCCGACGTACTGGTCGAGGCGGCCCGGGCCACAGGCTTCGATGAGGTCGTGGATGGCCTGCCGCAGGGGTGGCGGACCCCGGTGGGCAGTCAAGGAGTGGGCCTGTCCGTGGGGCAGCGCCAGCGTCTGGCCCTGACCCGGGCCCTGTGCTCGACGGCGCCCCTGGTGGTCATGGATGAACCGACCGCGCACCTCGACGCCGCCAGTGAGGCCCATGTGCTCACCGCAGTCCGTGCGCTGCACGCCTCGGGGCGCACGGTGGTGGTCATCGCGCATCGTCCTGCGCTCATGGCCCTGGCCGAGCAGACCATTGCCGTGACGAGCCAACCGGTACCGCCGGCGACCATCGGCGACCGTCGCACCTGACCAGGGCACCTGCCCATGAGGCGGCGACGGCGCAGGAGGAGGCCCCTGTGAGCACTGCGAGCACATCGACCCCCGAGACCCCTGAGACCCCGGTGAGCCTGCGAGCCCGACGACTCCGCCCTCTCCCCGCGCTGTCCGCCGATGAGCGACGCTCCCTGCGCCGGGCGGTGGGCCTGCTGAACCTGGACCGATCACGCTTTCATCCTGGCCGTGCTCGCCGGAACGGCGGGCTATGGCCTCGGCCGTGGCCCTGTCCGGGGTGGCGGCCTGGCTCATTGCGCGGGCCTCCCAGATGCCCGACGTCGTCGCGCTGGGGGTGGCGCCGGTGGCGGTGCGGCTCTTTCGGCATCTCGCGCTCCGTCCTGCGCTACTGCGAGCGGCTCGTCTCCCATGACACCGCCCTGAGGGGCATGGGCGCGCTGCGCACCCGCCTCTATGAGTCCCTGGCCTCGGCCCGCACGGACACGGTTGCGGGGCTGCGCCGCGGCGACGTCCTGGCGCGAGTGGGCAGCGACATCGACGCGGTCGGGGATCTCGTCGTGCGCGCCTATCTGCCTGCGGCGGTCGCAGCCGTCCTGGGCGCGGCCACGTGTCTCGGCGTCGCCCTGGTCTACTGGCCGGCGGGCCTCATCCTGCTGGCCTGTCTGCTGCTGTCGGGACTGGTGGCCCCGTTGGCCACCATCCGCTCCGCAAGAATCGCCGAGCAGGCCCGTCAGAGGCAGGCCACCGAGCTGTCCGCGGAGGTCCTGGCGGTCCTGGAGGGGGCCCCTGAGCTGACTGTCTCCGGGCGTCTGGCCGGCTCGATGCGCCAGGTCGCCTCCCGGGAGGAGAGCCTGAGCCGCCTGCGGGACCGGGCTGCGGTACCAGCCGCGATCGCGGCGGCCGTGGACGTGGCTGCCATGGGGCATCGCGGTCCTGGGCAACCTGCTGGTCGGGGTGAGCGCCGTCTCCGCCGGGCGGCTGGCCCCGGTCTGGCTGGCAGTCATCGTCCTGGTTCCGCTGGCGGCCTTCGAGGCCACCTCCGCGCTCGGCCCGGCCAGCGTGCAGCTGGTGAGGTCGGCCGGCGCCGCCTGCCGCATCGTGGAGCTCATCGAGGCGGCTGAGGCCAGTGCCGGCACCGGCGGCGCGACGTCCTGTGCGCCTCGGGAGCTGCCCGAGCCCTCCGCCCAGGGCCCGTACCTGAGGGCGAGGGGCCTGGCGGTGGGCTGGCCGGGCGGCCCGGTTGTGGCCGAGGGCATCGACCTGGATCTGCGGGTCGGTCGCCGAGTGGCGATCGTGGGGCCGTCGGGGATCGGCAAGTCGACACTGCTGGCCACGCTGGCGGGACTGCTGGAGCCTCAGGGCGGCACACTGACGCTCGACGGCGTCCCCCCGTGGCAGGCGGCCCGCTCCGAGGTGGCGGCCAGGGTGTGCCTGACCGCGGAGGACGCGCACGTCTTCCACACCAGTGTCCTGGAGAACCTGCGCGTGGCGCGCGGGGACGTCACCCCCGCCGAGGCCGGCGAGCTGCTGAGGCGGGCCGGGCCTGGGGAACTGGCTCGAGGCTCTTCCCGACGGCGTTGAGACCATCATCGGCACCGATGCCACAACGCTGTCGGGTGGGGAGCGGCGTCGGCTCCTGCTGGCCCGGGCCCTGGCGGCTCCGGCCCCCTGATGCTGCTGGACGAGCCCGGTGAGCATCTCGATGCCGTCACCGCGGACCGGCTCGTGACCGACCTGCTGACAGCGGGTGACCAGGGCCGCGGCACTCTCCTGGTCACCCATCGCCTCAGCGCCCTGGAGCACGCCGACGAGGTCCTCGTCATGGGACACCGGCCGCAGGCCACCGGCGAGCAGGCCCCGGCGACTATCCTGCACCGAGGCAGCCACCGCGAGCTCCAGGACGTCTCCGAGACCTACCGGTGGTCGCTCTCCCAGGAGGATCAGGACAGGCAGCAGGACCACGTATCCGGTACGAGCTGAACGAGCTGAGCACGATGACGACACCCCACCCGCAGCACGCAGCAGACACTCTCGGCGACGGCCTTGGGCTTCCCCGGTGTGCCCTGAGGACGCCTCGGAGGAGATCGACGGCCCCTCAGCGCGACGGGATGAGGCGATGGCGCCCGCTTCGGAAGAGGCCACCGCGGCAGGACGCCTGGCCTACGCCGTCCACGCCGACCAGCTGGTCTCCACCCGTGGCCGCCGGGCGTCGGCCCTTCAGCCGAGCCTGGACGAGGCGACTGTCGCACTCATCCAGGCGGCCCTGAGACTCACCAGCTCCCTGCGGGTCCCCGACGCGCTGCGCCGTCTGGTGGAGTCGGCCTGCTCCATCACGGGTGCCTCCTGGGGCACCATCGCCGTGCTCAACCACGCGGACATGGATGTCGACCCGGCCGGCGCCCTCTCGCCCGATCCCTCCGGCGCGGGCTCAGGCACCGGGCTGTGCAGCGGGGTGCCCACGGCGACCCTCGATGAGCTCGCCCAGATGGCCGGCGCCCCCGATACCGCCGGCGCTTCGCACGCCTCCGCTGAGTCCCTGCTCAGCGGGCTCGAGGGCACCGGGATGGTCATCGACAACGACCTGGGCAGGGCCTCGGCCTTCACCGGGTGCCATTGAGGGTGAGGAGACCGGCAGCCTGCTCTCGGCACCGCTGCGCCTTCACGGCCAGGTCTACGGGCATCTTTACCTGTGCGACAAGCCCGGGGGCTTCACCCGGTCGGACGCCGACGCCGTGCTGACCCTGGCCCAGGCCGCAGCCGTCGCCGTGGAGAACGCCCGCCTGTACCGCGAGGCCCGTGACCGCGAGCAGTGGATGGTCGTCTCCCAGGAGCTGACGACGCTGCTGCTCTCGGGCGCCGAGGAGGATGACGCGCTGACGCTCATCGCCCACCGCGTCCGCCAGGTCGCTCACGCCGACACGGCCGCCCTCATCCTGCCCAGCATCGGGGAGCGCTGGATCTGCGAGATCGCCGACGGCGAGCACGCCAGGGAGCTGATCGGCACCTTCTTCCCGTCCGAGGGTCGAGCCCTGACCACCCTGGCCCATCAGACCGGCCTGGTCGTGGACTCCCTGGAGGACGCCTGGAGCGACGGCGACCTCCTGGTCCCCCAGCTGGCCCAGTTCGGGCCGGCCCTCTACGCCCCCATGATCCACCGGGGGCGGGGCGTGGGGGTCATGCTGCTGCTGCGCTCCCCGGGTGCGACGCCGTTCACCGCCCAGGACCTGGAGATCGCCGAGCTCGTGGCGGGGCAGGCCACGATGGCCTTCGAGCTGGCCGACGCCCAGCACGCCGAGGAGATGGCCACGCTGCTCGATGAGCGGGCCCGGATTGGCAGAGACCTGCACGACCTGGCCATTCAGCAGCTCTTCGCCACCGGCATGCAGATCTCCGCAGCCCGGGAGCGGCTGGCCTGCAGCACACAGGCGGACCTGGACGCGGTGTGCTCCGTGCTGAGCACCGCTCTGGAGGCGGTGGACGACTCCGTGGGCCAGATCCGCTCCATCGTGCGCTCCCTGCGCGATCGCGATGAGGAGGTGGGTGTGATCGAGCGGCTGCGGCGCGAGGCCTCCCTGGCCCGCAACGCCCTGGGCTACGCCCCCTCGCTGCTGCTGAGCGTCGACGGCCGGGGCCTGGCCCAGGTGGACCGCGACGAGGAGGACCGGCTCATCACCTCGGTCGACGCCGCCGTGGCACCGGATATCGCCGACGACATGGTCGCCGTCGTGCGTGAGGGACTGAGCAACGTGGCCCGTCACGCCCACGCCTCCTCGGTGACGGTGGACGTCAAGATCGAGGGGTGCAGCCGGGCTCGAGCAGTGCTGCGGCCCCGGCGACGACGAGGGCCACGCCTCGGGCGACGCCGAGCCCTTCCGGGGCAGCCCGGTGGTGGAGATCGTCTGCCGTGACGACGGCGTCGGGGTGAATCCCTCAGTGACGCGCCGTTCGGGGACGGCCAACATGGCCGAGCGGGCCCGCCGCCACGGCGGCAGCTTCGTCATCGGTCCGCGGGCCCGCTCCGACGGCGAGCGGCGCGGCACCTGCTTCACCTGGCGAGTGCCCTTGGACGGGGGCGGTCGGTCGCGCTGAGTCCGCTGCGCCCCTCTCAGTGGCGGGCTCAGGCGTCAGGAGGATCCGTCAGCTGTTGCGCCAGCCCGAGGCCCGCTGGCCGGCGACCCAGGCGGCGACCTGGGTGCGCCGCTGCAGCCCCATCTTGGCCAGCAGGGAGGTGATGTGGTTCTTGACCGTCTTCTCGGCGACTCCGAGCCGCTCACCGATCTCCCGGTTGGACAGGCCGTCACCGATGAGGTCGAGGACCTTGCGCTCGGCGTTGGTCAGGTCGGCGGTGGGGTCGTCGTGGTCCGCCCGGCGGCGCGTCACGGTGCGCTCGTCGAGCAGGACGCGCCCGGAGGCGACGGCCCGCACGACGTCGCTGATCTCGGCGCCGTGGACCGTCTTGAGCAGGTAGGCCCGGGCGCCTGCCGCCAGGGCCTCGGCCAGGGCCTCGTCGTCGTCGAAGGAGGTCAGCACGATCGGCAGGGCCTGGGGCACGGAGTCTCGCAGCTCCTGCATGAGCTCGATGCCGGTGCCGTCGGGCAGCTGGAGGTCCACGAGGATGACGTCGGGGCGGACCAGCTCGGCCCGACGCACCGCCTCGGCCCGAGAACCCGCCTCGGCGACGACGTCGAGCCCATCGGCGCGGTCAATGATCTCGGCGATGCCGCGACGGACGATCTCGTGGTCGTCCACGATCATGACGCGGACGATCTCCGAGGAGGGGGTGTGTGCCATACTCATGACATTACCAGGGTATGGAAACCTACGTCACACCCGTGGCGGCGCTGTGGCGATGCTGTTGCGGAGGCTCCCTGTGCGCACTGGCGGCGCCTACCGGCGCCGGCGCGGACGGGTCTGGCAGCGGGGGCAGTAGGTGTGGGAACGCCCTCCCAGAGCCTCGCGCGCCATGGTGGCGCCGCAGCGGCGGCACTCCAGCCCCTGGCGCCCGTAGGCGCCCAGCTCGCGGGCGAAGAACCCGGCGGCGCCCTCGACATCGACGTAGAGGGCGTCGAAGCTCGTGCCGCCGACCTCAAGGGCCCGGCGCATGACCTCAGCGGTGGACTCAAGGATCCGGGCCACCACCCGCGGGCCGAGACCGGTTCCCGGGCGCAGGCCGTGCACCCCGGCCTCCCACAGGCCCTCGTCGGCGTAGATGTTGCCGATGCCCGAGACGAGTCCCTGGTCGAGCAGCTGGGTCTTGATGGCGCGCCTCGAGGCGCGCACCCGGGCGACGACGCCGGTGGGGCCGGTCAGCTCCAGGGCCGGGTCGAGCAGGTCACGGGCGATATGGGTGGCGTCGGCGGGCAGCAGCGGCCGCGGGTCGCCCATCCCGCCGGGAGCGCCGTCGGCGGTGGGGGTCAGGTCGACGACGTGCAGGCCGCCGAGCATGCGCTGGTCGACCAGGTCGAGCACCGCCGCGCCGGCGCCGTCGTCACCGCTGTCGCCGTCGAGGCCGGTGCTGAGGTGGAGGCGCACTCGCAGGTGGCGGGCGGAGGTGGAGATGTCCCGCACGTAGCGGGGCTGCTCGGTGGCGCTCAGGTCCACTGGGCGCCCGCCGGGCAGAGTGTCCGGGTCGGCCAGGAAGGCCGCGGCACGGTTGGGCTCCGGGGCAGCGCCAGGAGCGGTCGCGGCGGTGGTGCCGCGCACGAGCAGCTGGCCGCTCATGCCCAGGTGGGCCGACAGGGCGCGTCCGTCGTCCAGGGGCAGCCACAGGAACTTCCCGCGGCGGACGGCCGCGGTCAGGGTGCGCCCGGTGAGCTGGTCGACGAAGGCCTGCGCTCCCCCGTCCTGGCGGCGCAGCGGACGCGGGTCGAGGACCTCGACGCGGGTGACGGTGCGTCCGGCCACGTGCCGGGCGAGCCCGGCGCGCACCACCTCGACCTCGGGCAGCTCGGGCATCAGCTCTTCTGGGAGGTCTGCCCGGTGAGCAGGTCGGCGCGCAGGGCCTCGTTGACACCGGGCAGGTTGAGGCCGCCGTCGCCCCGGGCGGCCAGGATGGCGGCGTAGGCGGCCTCGGCGGCGTCGTGCTCGGCGACCTTCTTCGAGCTTCCGGTGCCCTGCCCCAGAACCTGGCCGTCGACGATGGCGCTGGCGGTGAAGACCCGCTGGTGGTCGGGGCCGGTTCCGGTCACCTCGTAGGTGGGGTTGCCGAGCTGGTGGACGGCGGTGAGCTCCTGGAGGCTCGTCTTCCAGTCCAGGCCCGCGCCGCGGGTGCGGGCCGAGTCCAGGAAGCGGGAGACGAGCCGGGTGACGACCGTGCGGGTCTCCTCCAGACCGTGGGTGAGGTAGGTGGCGCCGATGAGGGCCTCGACCGTGTCGGACAGGATGGAGTCCTTGTCCCGCCCGCCCGAGAGCGCCTCGCCCTTGCCGAGCTTGATGAACTCTCCCAGCCCCAGGTCGCGGGCGACGGCGGCCAGGGCCGGCTCGGAGACGGTGGCGGCGCGCATCTTGGCGAGCTGGCCCTCGGGGACCTCCGGGTGGGTGCGGTAGAGGTACTCGGTGACGATGATGCCCAGGACGGAGTCGCCCAGGAACTCCAGGCGCTCGTTGGTGGGCAGGCCACCGTTCTCGTGGGCGTAGGAGCGGTGGGTCAGGGCCAGGTCGAGCAGCTGGGCATCGATGCTCGGCCCCCAGCGGTAGACGAGGGCCTCGGTGTCGGTGCGCGCGGGCGGGGCGCTGCGGCGCTTGGCCATCAGGCCTGTTCCTCCCCCGCTCGTGGGCGCGTCCTGCTCGCCCTCCTGACCGGTCTCGGTCTCCAGCAGGCCGGCCAGGGCGGACCAGCGCGGGTCGAGGACCTCGTGGTGGTGGTCGGCGGGCAGGTCCTCGAGCCGCTTGCCGCAGTCGGGGCACAGTCCGGGGCAGTCGGGGCGGCACAGGGGCTGGAAGGGCAGCGTGGGCACCAGGGCGTCGCGCAGTGCCGGTTCGAGGTCCAGGGTGGTCTCCCCCACCGCCAGGAGGTCCTCGGCCTCCTCATCGCCTTCGGCCCGCTGGGCCTCGATGACCTCGGGGAAGAGGTAGAGCTCGTCGATCCTCACGCTGCGGTCCTCATCGAGGTCGCGCAGGCAGCGCACGCACTCGCCGTGGACGTGCAGGTCGGCGTCGGCCTGCGCCAGGACGCCGTCGTCCATGGAGGTCAGGGTGACGTCGAGGGCGAGGTCGCTGCCCTCGGGCACGCCGATGACCTCGGTGCCCAGGTCGGCGGGGGCGGGGGTGCGGATCTGCAGGTTCTTGACCGAGCCGGTGGCACGGGGCAGGTCGACGATATCGACGACGAGTCCTGACATGGGTTCCTCCACAGCGGGTTGACCGCGCCGCATCCAGCGATGACCGAGGGGCCCCAGCGGCATGATGTCCGCGTGATGCCCAGGTGATGCACACGGTGCGGGGCGGCTGGTGGGCGGGGTGATGGACGAGGTGTCTGGCGCGAGCGTACCCGGTGGGGCGGCGGCGCCACCGGTTCAGTGGGCGGAGGGGTCCACGGACCAGGCCGAACGGCGGCGGACGGGCTCCTGGATCTCCACCGGCTGGCTCGATCCATCCCCCAGGCGGCCGGCCAGGACCTCACGGCCGGCGCGGATCTGCTCGGCGACCTTGGCGACCTCGGCCTCCAGGGAGGCCAGGGTGCGGTCGGAGTACTCATCGGCCCCGTGACGCAGGGAGGCGGCCTTGTCTTCCGCCGCGGCCACGATGCTGTCGGCCCGGTCATTGGCCATGCGCACGATGTTCTCCCCGGCCACGAGGCGCTCGGACTCCTCCTGGGCGTACTGGACGAGCCGTTCGGACTCGGCCCGTCCCTCAGCCAGGACGGCGTCGGCATCGGCGACGATCTTCTCGGCGCGACGAACAGCGGTCGGGACCGCGTCGCGAGCCCGGTCAATGAGGTGCAGGGCGTTCTCCCGGTTGACGATCACCGAGGCGCTCATCGGCATGGATCGGGCGTTGCTGATGAGCTCGTCGAGCTCATCGAGGATGCGCAGCAGGTCGTCTCCGGCATCGCGGCTGGTCGTCACGGTAGGTCCTCTCGAGTGTGGTCGGCGCCGACGAAGCGGCTTGGCGGGGTCCCGGGCGGGACGAGTCCTGAGTCGACGCCGTCGTGGGCTGCAGACCCGGGGGCCTGGGTCCAGCCGGACCGCCAGGGCGTGGGCCACAGCGGGCGGGACGAGGGCGGAGACGTCCCGGCCATAGCCGGCGACGTCCTTGACGAGGGAGGAGGAGATGTGCGCGTAGGCGGCGGACGCGGGCAGGAAGACCGTCTCGGGCGCCCCCAGGTCGCGGTTGAGCAGGGCCATGGGCAGCTCGGCGTCCAGGTCGCTGCCGTTGCGCAGGCCCTTGATGATGGCGCTCGCGCCGCGCCGGCTGCAGTAGTCGGCCAGGAGCCCGGGGACGATGTCCACCTCGACGCCGGGCAGGTGGGAGGTGGCCTCCCTGGCCAGGCGGAGGCGTTCGTGGACGTCGAGCAGGTGGCGCCCGGCCTTGGCGGCGTTGTGGGCGATCCCGATGACGACGACGTCGAAGAGCGTGGTCGCACGGGCGGCGATGTCGACGTGCCCCAGGGTGAGGGGATCGAAGCTTCCGGGGTAGACGGCCAGGCTCATACGCTCACGCTACTGGCTGGGCCCGCCGCGGTGCGGGACGCGCGCCGCACCACCCGCGCCAGCACGCTGCCGCTGCGCGCCGGGCGTCCCGGGATCCCCACGGAGGCGCTGCTATATTTCCCTTGTGTCCACACGCGTGACCCTCAGTGACGTGGCCGAGGCCGTCGGAGTCTCAGTCGCAGACCGTCTCCCGCGTACTCAACAACCACCCGTCGGTCCGCCCCGAGACACGTCAGAAGGTTCTGGCGGCCGTTCAGGCGCTGGGTTACGAGCCGAACCTCGCCGCCCGCTCACTGGCCTCGGGCTCCTCCGGGGCCGTGGGAATCCTGCTGACGGCCGGGCTGTCGCACGGGATGGCCTCCACCTTCTCCGCGATCGCCAGGGCGGTGCGCGAGCGGGGGGACACCTTCGTCCTGGCCACCGCCGAGGGAAGCGACTCGGAATCCGTGCGACAGGCACTGGCCCACCTGCACGGTCACCGCGTGGCGACCATCGTGGTCCTGGCCCAGCGCGCCGACGTCCTGACCATCCTCTCGTCCCAGCGCCACCGCGGTCCGGTCGTGGCCATCATCTCGGGTCAGCACGAGTTCTCCGAGCTGTCCACCGTCTCCATCGACCAGGCCCTGGGAGCCAGGCTGGCAACGGAGCACCTTCTGGCTCAGGGGCGCAGCCGCCTGCTGCACGTCACCGGGGACCTGTCCTGGCAGGACGCCTCGGAGCGCCTGGCCGCCTACCAGTCGGAGTGCGCACAGGCCGGGGTTCCCGGCCGCTGGGTGGGCACGGACGCCTGGACGGGAGAGGCCGGAGCCAAGGTCGCCAGGCGCCTGCTCGACAGCGGTCTGCCCGACGCCGTCTTCGCCGCCAACGACGACATCGCCCTGGGGCTGTGCCACGAGCTGCTCGCCGCCGGCGTGAGGATCCCCGACGACGTCGCCGTCGTCGGCTTCGATGACATCCCCCTGGCGCGTTGGGCGACCCCGTCCCTGTCCAGCGTCACGCAGGACTTCGACGCCCTGGGACGGGCTGCGCTGAGCCTGTCCGGCGAGATCGTCGAGGGCGCCCCCGCCCGCAGCATCTGCCTGGAGCCAACGCTCGTCGTCAGGGCGTCATCGACCACGGGCCCAGCGCCGGCGACCACCTCTCCAGGCGGAGCCCACTGAGCCCTACTGGAGCGGAGCTCTGCGCGCCCGGCTCGTCACGATGGGCGCACAGAGCCCTGAGGTGAGAGGCGACCGTCAGGCGGCGCTGACGGGCCTGGGCGCGCAGCGTGTAGACCCCGTAGGCGGCCACCACCACGAAGCACCCGGCGACCGTGATGTAGGAGATCGCGGGAGACGTGTGGTCCATGATGGCGCTCTGCACCAGGGGCATGGTGGCTCCACCGATGATGGCCATGACCAGGCCGGCGGCCCCGTACTTGGTGTCCTCCCCCAGCCCCTGGAGGGCCTCGCCGTAGATGGTGGGGAACAGCAGGGAGATGCACGCCGACAGGGAGATGATGGCCAGTACCCCCAGAATGTTCACGCTCACCATGGCGAACAGGGACAGGCCGACCCCGAGGGAGCACATGAGCAGAAGCAGCTTGCGTGCGTCATACCGCCCCATGAGACCCACCATGAGGAACCGGAAGACCAGGAAGACGATGAGACTCGCCTGCAACCAGTATCCGGCGATCTTGTCCGACACCCCCAGGGCGTCTGTGACGTAGTGCAGGGTGTAGGTCCAGATGCAGGTCTGAGCCGACACGTTGAAGTACTGCGCCACCACTCCGAAGCTGTAGCGCTTGTTGCGCAGCAGGCGCATGAGCCTGCCCGGTCCGCCGCTCCACCCCGCGGCGGATTCCACCGGCCGTTCCACGACCTTGACCCGACCGATCATGACGGCCAGCAGGATGTAGAGGAGCCCGAGAGCGACGTAGGGGCCCATGACCGCCTTGAGCTCTTCGCTCTGGGTGGCCAGCAGCGTCTCCTGACTCATGGCTGCGCGCTGCTCGGCGGTGGCCGGGTTCACCTTGGGCAGGATCAGCAGGGCGGCCAGAAGCACCCCGAGGTTGGAGCCGATGGGGTTGAAGGCCTGCGCGAAGTTGAGACGCCGCGTGGCGTTGTGCTCCGGCCCCATGGACATGACGAAGGGGTTGGCGCTGGTCTCCAGAATGGACAGGCCGGCGGCCAGGGTGAACAGGGCGGTCAGGAACACCGAGTAGGTCATGACGTAGGCCGCGGGGATGAACAGGAGCCCGCCGGTTCCCGCCAGCACCAGCCCGATGAGGACACCGCCCTTGTAGCCCAGGCGGCTGTTGATGAAGGCCGCCGGGATCGCCAGGCAGAAGTAGGCCCCGTAGTAGGCCGACTGCACCAAGGAGGACTGGAGATTGTTCATGGAGAACACGGATCGGAAGACCTTGACCAGGGGATCGGTCATGTTTCCGGCCAGGCCCCAGGCGGCGAAGCAGGAGACCAGCAGACAGAAGGGCAGCACCATGCCCGGGATACAGGAAGCCCCGCTTGGCCGTCCCCTCCCGGACGGGGGCCTCCTCAGCCACGGAGTCGCGGATCGCAGTCATCACAGCACGCCCTTCTTGAGGATGAGGTTGCCGTACAGGGCGGTCTCGCCCGGTGAGGACGACGGCGTAGACGCTGGGGGTGTAGTCGTAGAAGGCCATGCGCTCAATCGTCTTGACGCTCACCGGTCCGGCATCCTTCTCGGCCTCGTTCCAGATCTGCTCGTAGACGTCCCACACCGGAGGCCGAGGGTCGTCGCCCACCGTCTCCATGAGGGCCACCTGGTAGCTGCTGTAGCGGTCCAGGGGCATGAGCGTGAGGATGGACCTCAGCAGGTCGGGGATCCCCAGGCCGTCGGCCCGCACCGTGGTGGGGTGGAGGTGGTGCCCGGGGAAGTTCGCATCGGCCAGGAGAATCTCATCCCCATGGCCCATCTCGAGCAGGATCTTGACGAGTTCGGGTGACAGGTTGGCGGGAATGTTGCGGAGCATCGTTGCTCCTTTCGTGTGGTGGGTGTTCAGTTCAATGTGTGGTTGCGCTCGACGCGCCTGGCGGTCAGTCGGCGGTGGCGTTGCCCAGCCGTTCCCGCATGGCGTCGAAGGCGCCGGGATCGGCGATGGTCCCGGAGGCCTCGACCTCCACGGAGCCGATGCTGCGGCGCAGCACCTCACCGCGAGCGCTCGGGGTCGAGGACCTCGGCGGCCTCGAGCTGGGCGAGGATATTGCCCAGGGCACTGGCCTCCGGCGTGCCCACGATGACCCGACGGTGGCAGGCCGCCGCCGTCATGGCCGGCAGGAGGCTGTTGCGCGCCCCGCCTCCCACCAGGTGGATCGGTGCCGCCGGATCCAGCTGGTCGCCGACGACGTCCTGCAGCCCCTGGGCGTAGGCGGCGTGGGCGCAGGCGAGCGACTCGAGGATGAGCCGGACCGTCTGCGCCGGCCCCTCGGGAGCCACCTTGTAGTGACTGCGGCACCACTGGGCGATCTTGTCCGGCATGTCGCCGGGACTGGCGAAGAGCTCGTCGTCGGGGTCGATGACGACCCCGAGGGAGGCGCACTCCCCGCCGCCTCGACCAGCGCACCGGTGTCGGGCTCGTTCCAGGCTCGCTGGCACTCCTGGAGCAGCCAGAAAGCCGGTGAGGTTGCGCAGCAGCCGGATGCCTCCGTCGGTGCGGACCTCGTTGGTCAGTCCGGCCCGCAGCGCCGCTGCATCCAGGACGGGGCTGGGAACCGCGGCCCCGATGAGGCTCCAGGATCCTGAGGAGATGAACAGGCGCACCTCGTCACCGGCCAGACCGAGCGCGTGGACGGCGCAGGCGGTGTCGTGCCCGCCGGGACGCACGATGGTGATCCCCTCCGGGGTCGTCCCGGCCACCGTGGCGTCGTCGACGAGCGGGGGCATCCACCCCTCGGGGATCCCGGCGGCCTGGAGCACGCGAGCCGACCACTGCGCGCCCCGGGTGAGGCGAGCCCGGTGGTCGAGGCGATCGCCCGCCCCGCCTGCGCGGGGGCCCCGAGCAGGTGGGCCACGAGGTCGGGCAGGGGCAGGAAGCGATCCACGCGATCGATGAGGTCGGGCTCCTGCCTCAGGTCCGCGTAGAGCTGGTAGACCGTGTTGATCTGCTGGGGCAGGATGCCGGTCTCTTTCCAAGCCGTCTCCGCAGGGAGGGCCCGGTCCAGGTCCGCGGCCCAGCGGGCCATGCGCCGGTCCCGGTAGGCGCGGGGCGCAGCAGCTCTCCGTGGGCGTCGAGCAGGCCGTAGTCGACTCCCCAGGTGTCGATGCCGATGGAGTCGGGGGCCCGCCCCAGGCGCTGCGTCGCCATGGCGATGCTCCGACGAACACCATCCATGATGCGCTCGAGGTCCCAGGTGAGGGTGCCGTGGTCGTCCACCGCCTGGTGGTGGAGGCGGAAGACCTCCTCGGTGCTGATGACCCCCTGCCGGTAGCTTCCCAGGACCGCTCGCACGGAGCTGGAGCCGAGGTCGAGGGCAAGGGCGTGGTGCTCGTCGGTGCTCGTCATGGCGGCGACCCGTCAGCGGTAGAGAGGACCGAAGGTGGCGCAGGCCCGGAAGTCGGCGCTCTCGGGCTCGGCGGTGCCGAAGGGCACCCAGGCCTTGGGGCGCAGGATCCTCTCGCGCTCGACGTTGTGCATGTAGACGGGGATGCGCAGCATCGAGGCCAGGGTGATGAGGTCGGCGCCGAAGTGCCCGTAGCCGGTGGCCGTGTGGTTGGCGCCCCAGTTGGCCATCCAGTCGTAGACGGAGGTGAAGGCGCCCTGGCCGGTCAGGCGCGGGACGAAGAAGGTCGTCGGCCACGTCGGGTCGGTACGGTTGACGATCTGGTCGCGCACGTCGTCGGGCAGCTCCACGGTCCAGCCCTCGGAGATCTGGAGGACCGGCCCCTGGCCGGCCACGAAGTTCAGGCGGGTCGCGGTGACGGGCATGCCGCCGGCGGTGGTGAAGTGCGTGGAGAAGCCGCCTCCGGGGAAGTACTCGCGGGTGGCGGCGTGGAAGGTGGAGGCCTTCAGATCCGCCTCGATGTCCGCCTCGGTGATCTCCCACCAGTGCTTGATGATGGGGTTGCCCTCGGCGTCCTTCTCCTCACCAGTGGCGTTGAGGGTGGTGGCCCCGGAGTTGCGCAGGTCGATGAACCCGTTCTCGGCGCGCCCCTCGAGCTTGTAGCCGGTGACCCGCTCAACGGCCTCGGGGCTCCAGTAGGTGCGCACGTCGCTGAAGAGCTGGGGACGGTGGGTCAGGACGGAGTTGAAGAGCATGGCCACGGCGTTGCCGGCGTCGCCCTCCGTGGCGAAGACCTTCTCGGGCCGCTTGCCGTTCCAGTCGAAGGTGGTGTTGAGGAAGGTCTCGAGGATGTCGCCGTTGGGCTTGTAGTCCGTCCACTGACGCTGCCCCTGGAAGCCCGCCGCGATGGCGTCGTGCCCTCGGCCTCCTCGACGAAGCCCAGCTCGGCCAGGGCGGGGTTGCCCTCCATGAGGTCGCGGCCGATGAGGAGCATCTTGATGCAGTAGTCGAACTGCTCGTCGTACTCCTCCTGGGTGAAGCGGTTGGCCTCGGGGTTGCGGTTCTCCCCGATGGTGAGGTGCTCCCGGGCCCAGGCCAGGGCGGTCTCGTACTCCTGGTGGTCGTAGATGCCGTGGGCGATACGGCGGTCGATCTCGATCATGTCGATGTACTCGGCGCGCATGCCCAGGTAGTCGACGAAGAACTGCTCGGGGACGCGGCAGCCGGCGATCCCCATGGAGACGGTCCCGATCGAGAGGTAGCTGCGCCCCTTCATGAGGCCGACCCCCAGGGCGGCGCGCACGTAGCGCAGGATGTTCTCGACGACGTCGTCGGTCAGGCCCGAGTCGTCGGCGTCCCTGCACGTCGTGGCCGTAGATGCCGAAGCAGGGGATGCCCAGCATGTTGTAGGCGGCGGCCGCGGCGGCCAGGGTCACGGCCCCGGGGCGCTCAGTGCCGTTGAAGCCCCAGATGGCGTGCGGGATGGAGGGGTCGAGGTCGAGGACCTCGGTGATGTAGTTCCAGGAGGCGGTGACGGTCAGGTCGGCGCACACGTTCTCGGTGCGGAACTGCTCCTTGCAGCGGTTGGCCTCGGCCACGCCCCCGATCGCGGTCTCGGAGACGACGCAGCGCACCGGGCTGCCGTCGGGGTAGGTCAGGCGCGAGGAGATGAGCTCGGCGACATCCTTGGCCAGCTGAGCGGTCTTGTCCTCGAGGGACTCCCTCACGCCACGACGACGTCCGTCAATGAGGGGACGGATTCCGATGGCGGGGTAGGACGCAGCGGACATGGCAAGTTTCCTTTCACTGGGCGACGATGACCAGGACCCACATCGATGTGAGCGCAAACATAGAATGACCCCGACCGAGCGGTCATGTCAAGCATGAAAACAGAAACGCGAAATCGTAGACATGAGAGCGCCAACATGAGACGATGCCTCGGTACCACTTCTGACGCAACGGGGCGCGCAGCGGTACGCCCCGGGGAAAGAGCCCATCATGCTTCTCAACGACGCTCGACAGCAGATCGCCAATGCCTGCTCACACCTGTCCGACGACGGCCTGGTCGTCGGAACCGCAGGCAACCTGTCCGTTCGGGAGGGGGACCTGGTCGCCATCACCCCCTCGGGGCTGCCCTACCAGGAGATGCGCCCCGATCTGGTCGCCGTGGTCGAGTACGCCACCGGCAAGCAGGTCGAGGGGCCGCTCAAGCCCGCCAGCGAGCTGGACCTGCACCTGACCGCGCTGCGGGCGACCGGACAGATGGCGGTCGTGCACACCCACTCCTATGCGGCCACTACCGTGGCCAGCCTCGAGGGCGTGAACGCGCTCCCGGCCGTGCACTACTACATCTGCATGTTCGGCGGCAGCGACGTGCGAGTGGCCGACTACGCCATCTACGGCTCGCCGGAGCTGGCTGCCAATGTCGCCAAGGCCCTTGAGGGACGCACCGCGGCCCTCATGAGCAACCACGGCTCCGTGGTGGCCGGCCCGGACCTGGCCTCCACCTATGTCCTGACCCAGGAGCTGGAGTGGGTCTGCGAGCTCTACCTGCGCACACTCGCCGTCGGCAGCCCCAAGATCCTCACCGATGAGCAGATCGAGGCGGTCGCGTGCAAGATCCGGGACACCGGCTACGGTCAGCACGCCCCGGCCGAGGAGGGCTGAGCGCCGAGGCCACAGGAGACGCGGGCTGCGGGCCGGGTAGGGTCTGCCCCATGACGAGGATCGTGGCCGGAACCGTGGGCGGACGCAGGATCGAGGTGCCCCGGTCCGGGACGCGCCCCACCTCCGAGCGCGTCCGCGAGGCTCTTTTCGCCCGCCTGGACCACTACGGGGTGCTCGACGGCGCCCGGGTGCTGGACCTGTGCGCGGGCTCCGGGGCCCTGGGCCTGGAGGCCGCGAGCCGAGGAGCCGGCGAGGTCACGCTCGTGGACTCCTCGCGCGGTGCGTCGCAGACCTGCCGGCGCAACATCCGCTCACTGGGCCTGAGCGGGGTGTCGGCGGTGACCGCGAAGGCGGCCGCCTTCCTGGCCGGCCCGGCGGGCGCCCCGGCGGACCTGGTGCTGATCGACCCTCCCTACGAGCTGAGCGAGGAGGAGCTCACCGCGATCCTCACCCCCTGGTCCGCAGCGAGGACCCGTGGCTGGCGCCGCGCGCCGTCGTCGTCGTCGAGCGCTCGACGCGCTCACCGGAACCCACCTGGCCGGCGGGGCTGGAGCGCTTCGCGGACAAGCGGTACGGCGAGACCACGATCTGGTTCGCCGAGCCGGCCTGAGCCGGGGACGCTCCCCGGCTCACGCCCTGGCGCTTCACGCTCTTTCGAGGAAGGCCTGGGACTCCTCATCGAGGCGCTCGACGATCGCCGCGGCCAGGGCCCGGTGCTCGCTCAGCTGTGGATCGGCGGCCACGATCCGCTCGGCCTGACGCCTCGCGGTGGCGATGAGGCGGGCATCGCGGGTGACGCGCAGCAGGTCCAGCCCGGAGGCGCGCCCCGACTGCGAGGCCCCCAGGACATCGCCCTCGCTGCGCAGCTCGAGGTCGGCCTCGGCCAGCGCGAATCCGTCCGTGGTGGAGGCGAAGGCCTTGAGCCGGTGGAAGGCGGTGGAGCCGACCTCCGCACCGGTGACCGCCACGCACAGGGACGGCCTGCTGCCGCGCCCGACCCGCCCGCGCAGCTGGTGGAGCTGGGACAGTCCGAAAGCGCTCGGCGTCCAGGATGACCATCATGGAGGCCTCGGGCACGTCCACCCCCACCTCGATGACGGTGGTGGACACCAGGACCGGGGTGGTGCCCGAGGCGAAAGTCGGCCATGGCGGCAGCCTTGTCCTCACTGCTCATGCGTCCGGTGAGGACCCCGACGCCGATGCCCTCCAGGGCCGGGCTCTCCCTCCAGTCGCCGCCTCCAGTCCTCGACGGCGGCCAGCGGGCGGTCGGGATGCGAGCCGTCCCCCTCCTCCGCGAGCGCCTCCTGCTCCCGGCCCGTCGTCGGTCTCGACAGCCGCCGCGCCGTCCATCGGCGTCTGCCGGGGCTCGTCGTCGACCTCGATCCGTGGGCACACGACGTAGACCCGCCCTCCGGAGGCGACCTCCTTGGCGGCACGCCGCCAGATGCCCTCCACCCAGGAGGTGCGCGACCACGGGACGAGGTGGGTGGGTACGGCGCTGCGCCCGGCGGGCAGCTCGTCCAGGACGGAGGTGGCCAGGTCGCCGAAGACCGTCATGGCGATGGTGCGCGGGATCGGGGTGGCGGTCATGACCAGGAGGTGGGGCGTGTGGGTCTGTCCGGTGGCCGGGTCGGTGAGACCGCCGCGCTGCGCAGGGCGTCGCGCTGGGCGACGCCGAAGCGGTGCTGCTCGTCGACGACGACCAGGCCGAGGAAGGGGATCTGCACCGTGTCGGACAGCAGGGCGTGGGTCCCCACGACGATCGCCGGCTCACCGGCGGCCAGCTCGGCGAGGATCCGACGGCGCTGAGCGGCGGGGGTGGAGCCGGTCAGCAGGTGGACGCGGGTGGCGCGTTCGGCGCCGCCGAGCATCCCGAGGCGGGCCATGGGCCCCAGGACCGCCTCCAGTGAGGAGTGGTGCTGGGCGGCGAGGACCTCGGTGGGGGCCAGGAGGGCGGCCTGCCCGCCGCCTCCGACCACCTGGAGCATGGCGCGCAGGGCCACGAGGGTCTTGCCGCTTCCCACGTCGCCCTGAAGAAGGCGCTGCATGGGAACGGTGCGGGCCAGGTCGGCGGAGATCTCCTCACCGACCCGCTCCTGCCCGGCGGTCAGGTCGTAGGGCAGGCGGGCGTCGAGGTCCGCTCTCAGGGAGCCCTCCGCCTCCGGTACGGGCCAGGCGACCGCGGTGCGGGTCGCCTCATGATGGGCTCGACGCTGGGCCAGGGCGACCTGCAGGATGAGGGCCTCGTGGCGCAGCCGTTTCCGGGCGGCCTTCCACTGCTCGGAGTCCTCGGGCCGGTGCACCCAGCGGTAGGCGGTGTAGGCGTCGACCAGCCCCGCCTCGCGCCGCAGCTCCTCGGGGAGGGGGTCGGCGACGTCGCCCGGCTCCAGCTGGTCCAGGACGCTGCGCACCGCCTTGGCCACCAGCCAGGACGGGAGGGCCTCCGTGCCGGGGTAGATGGGCATGGGGCGGGCCAGCAGGGCCTCGCGCTCGTCCCTCATCGAGCTCGTCGAGGACGTACAGGCGCGGGTTGGACAGCTGCTTGCGTCCGCGGTGGAGTCCCACCTTGCCGCTGAGCAGGACGGTGGTTCCGGGGGCCAGCTGGGCGGCTCGGGCGCGCATCTGGCCGGCCGCACCGAACTGGACGAGGTCCATGGTGGAGGCGCCGTCGGTGACGGTGGCCTCCATGAGGGCCGGGACCCGGCCGGAGCGGGTGCGCCGGGAGGAGGCGCGCACGACCTGGGCCTGGATGGTGGCCTGCTCGCCCTCGACGAGGGTGCGCATGTCGGTCAGCTCCCCCCAGGTGTCGTAGCGCCGGGGCAGCAGGCGCAGCAGGTCCGCCCCGGTCTCCACCCCCTGCTTGGCGAGCTGGGCGGCCGTGCGCTTGCCCACGAGCCGGGTCACGGGACGCTCGAGCAGGGCCGACGCTGCCGGGGACGGGGCGTGCGGGTTGAGCGATCAGACGAGCCGGACACGGCCCCACCCTATGACGAAGGAGCCTGGGAGCCCTTCATGACCCGAGGCGCTTGCATATGCGGGCGCCTCGAGACATGGCAGCGCGCAGAGAGGGCTACTCGATGGCGATGAGGACGTCGGGGTGCTCCTGGCCGCCGGCATGGACAGCGACCTCCACGTCCTCACCGACCACGTGCCCCCGGGCCCCCACCGCCGCGCTGGCGGCCAGGGCACCGACGTCACGGCCGGCATTGCGGCCGGTGATGACGGTGAGCAGCTCATCGGAGGGGCGCAGCGCCGAGGCCACGGCGCGAGCCACGGCCTCGGCGTCGGCCTGGGCCCCGTTGAGGGCGATGGTGCGCAGCCCCGCGGCGGCGCTCCAGGCGCGGCGGGCCAGCTCGGCCAGCTCCGCCTCCTCACTCCTGCCGGCCAGGGCCACCGCGGCGGCCAGGACCCGGGCCTCGTCATCGGTGTCGCACACGAGGAGCTGAATACCCTCGGCCTCATAGCGCTCTGAGGACACCCCGGCGCGGGCGGTCTCTCGAGCGGCGCCCGTCTTGCGGGTGGTACCCACCGGCGGGCGGACGGTGGAGACCGCGGAGCGGGCCGCCAGGAAGCGGGCGGCGTCGTGGGCCGCCTCGGTACAGGCGGCGTCGCAGGGCAGCACGATGACCTGGGAGGCCCCCAGGTCCGCGGCGGCGCGGGCGATCCCTCCCGATCCGGGGTTGAGGACGACGGCGGCGTCGGAGCGGGCGAGCTGCTCGATGAGCCCGGGAGCCCGGGTGCAGGCGATGACACCGACGCCGGACTGCCGCGAGCGCACGGCCAGATGCGGGGCCTGCGCCGGTGCGGGACGGGGCGCGGCCGCCTGGGAGGGGTGCATGCACCGACTTCGCCTTGCGCTCGGCCCGGCGCGCGGCCAGGCGCTCGAAGGAGACCACGTGCCCCGTGGGGTCGGAGTCGAGCGCTCCCCACGGGGACGGCGGCTCGTCCGTGGGGCTCACCAGGGCGGTGGGGTGGAGGTGGTGGATGCAGATCTGGCTGGGCGCGGCCCGCGTGCGGCAGAGCGGCGCGCGGCGTGTCGGTGTGGACGTGGACCTGATAGAGCCCCACGCCCAGGGCGTCCGGGGTGCCGACGACGCCCACGGAGTCGCCGATGCGCTCCAGGTCCCGACGCAGCTGACCAGCCTGGACCGCGGTCGCCTCCAGCAGGTACATCACCTCGAACTCGCCGGTGGACATGCCCAGGGGCTCGGGACCAACGCTGTGCGGGACCCCTCCTGCGGCCAGGTCGGTGAGCATCTGGCGGGCGACGGCGGTGTAGGGGGCGTGCTCGTCGGCGTCCTGGTGGCCCTGACGCAGCTCCGGGGCCTCAGTCGCCCCGGGACCCGCGTCCTGCATCGCGTCAATGGTGTCCGACAGGCAGGTCAGCAGCAGCATGAAGGCCGCTCCCCCGGCATCCACCGGGCCGTGCCCGAGGCCCGCGGTCTCCACAACGGACTCCTGAGCGCCGAAGGCGGCAGCAGCGGCGATGAGGCTCAGGGTCGCGGGCGAGCTCGCCGTCGCCTCCTCCAGGGCGGAGCGGGCCGCCGTGGCCGCGTCCCGGGCGACCGACAGCAGGGTCCCCGAGACCGGACGGGAGACCGCGGCCCAGGTGGTGTCCGCCATGGCCTCGTAGACGTGCACGAGCTCGACGGGGCGCAGGCCGGCGGGATCCGGGGAGCCTCGGCGCAGACGTCGGCGAAGGCGGCCAGGGCCTGGGAGACCAGAAGACCCGAGTTCCCGCGGGCTCCCCGGACGGCGCCGTCAGCTGCGGCGCGGGCCACCTGGGCGGCGTCAGCGGCCCGCCCCAGTCGGTGGAGGGCGTCGGAGGCCGAGCGCAGGGTGAGCAGGACGTTGGTTCCGGTATCCGCGTCCGGCACGGGGAAGACATTGAGGACATCCACCAGGTCCCGGGTCTGGTCGGCAACGATCTCCGCCAGCGCGATCCAGCGGCGTACTGCGGCCCCCTGCAGCACATGGGTCCCTGAGACAGGGGTAACGGGGCGATGTCCTTGAGACTGCGCCATCTTCGCCTCCCCTGGATCCTGGCTACGACCAGCACCATGTGTGTCACGCTGTGAACACCTTCTGTTCCATTGCATGATCTGCATATGTGCAGGCGTTCAGCGAGCCTGGTTCATGGCTGGGCCGAGCCTTTGGTTTGATATGTGGTTTCAGAGTACCGTCCCAGGCACATTCCTCCCACCGGAGCGAGGCGCACGGACAAGGACCGTGCTCTCAGCGACGCAGAGCCGAAAGGGCACTCAGGCCACCGGCACGCTGGTCAGGCCGCTACCACCACACCCACCTGAGACACACGTTCTTTGATCAGTGAGATACAACACACTATCGACTCACTCTACCCTTACTCCTCGGGTTCCATACAGAGCAGCATGTGCCCGAACGCACGCTAAGGCGGCTTGGGGCGCCGCACACGGGTCCGCTATTGTGTTCGGGTTGCCCGGCGCCCCGCGCCTGGGCGGTAAGACCTGGCGCCAGGCATCGGCCTGAGCGTTGAAGCATTGAAGATCAGGAGTGAGACCGTGGCTGCTGTGTGCGACGTTTGCGGCAAGGGCCCCATCTTCGGCAAGAGCGTCTCGCACTCCCACGTGCGGACCAACCGCCGGTGGAACCCCAACATCCAGCGTGTGCGTGCTCTCGTCAATGGCGCCCCCAAGCGCCTCAACGTGTGCACGTCTGCCTCAAGGCCGGGAAGGTGACGCGCAACATCTGAGCGCATCATCTCGAGTCCTTCGAGCACGAGGCCGCCGCTGCGCAAGCAGTCGGCGGCCTTTGTCGTACCCAGTCCTCCTCCCTCAACGGGTTACGGCCCGTCAGGTGTGGGAGAAGTGGTCCCACCCGGTGTGCTCCTGCGCGGGTTCTCCTGCGAGGAGGACGCCCGGCCGACGCCCCAGCACTCGGGCCGCTGATGCCTGCGGGCTCAGGACCCGGCCGATCACCCGGGCCCCGGCGGGTAGCCGATCGAGGGCGTCTGCCGGGACGGTGGCGAGCAGTCCGTGGTCCTCTCCCCCGGTGAGCAACCAGCTGCGGGCCAGGTCGCGAGCGGCTGATCCGTCGTGGCCGCTCACGAGCGCGGCCACCGGCTCGAGGAAGGACGCGTCCGGCAGGTCACCGGGATCATCGAGGTCGATGACGACGCCGCTGGCGCGGGCGATCCGACCGGCGTCGCGCAGCAGCCCGTCGGAGACATCCAGCATGGAGGTGGCGCCGACCAGGGCCAGCTCGCGGCCTGCCGCCAGGGGCGGGGCGGGGGCGCGGAAGGTCTCGATACAGGCCCTGCGCCTGCGGGGTGCTCCTGACCCTGAGGGGACAGCGGCGCTCGAGCCTGATGCGCAGTCAGTGCCCGCGCTGAGCAGGGCGAGTCCCGCCGCGCTGCGTCCCCAGGGTTCCGACGTGCACGACGGCGTCACCGGGCCGGGCCCCGCTTCGCAGAACCGGGGCCCGGCCCTCGAGGTCGCCCAGGACCGTGACGGACACGACCAGGGAGTCACCGGAGCTGAGGTCACCGCCCACGACGCCCGCCCCGCAGGGCTCGCAGCCCTGGGCCAGTCCTCGGGCGAAGTCCCGTACCCAGCCGACCGGGGTGGACGCAGGCATGACCAGGCCGACGACGAGCGCGACGGGCCTGGCCCCCATGGCGGCGGCGTCGGCGAGGTTCTGGGCCGCGGCCCTGGCCCCGACGTCGCGGCCCGTGGACCAGTCGGTGCGGAAGTGGCGCCCTCGACCAGGACGTCGGTGCTCACCGCCGTGCGCGAGTCGGGGAAGGACAGGACCGCGCAGTCGTCCCCCGTGCCGACGGGGGTCTGCGGGACCGCGGGGCAGGAGGGGGGTGATGACGGCGAGGAGCTCCTCCTCGCTGAGGTCACCGACCCGCGCGCCCTGCCCCGCTGCCTTCTGCGCCGGATGGGGCCTGCTCAGCGGTTGACATCGGTGGAGCGGGCCACGGCCAGCTCGATGAGCTCGGAGACCAGCTCGGTGTAGCCCAGGCCGGAGACCTGCCACATGTAGGGGTACATGGAGAAGGGGGTGAAACCGGGCATCGTGTTGATCTCGTTGACGACCGCCTCGCCGGCCTCGGTGAGGAAGAAGTCGACCCGAGCCAGCCCTCGCAGCCGACCGCCTCGAAGGCCCGGGCGGCGGTGTCCATGAGGAGCGCGCGCCTCAGGGCCGATGCGCGCCGGGCACACCATGGCGACGGCGTCGTGGGCCAGGTACTTGGTCTCGTAGTCGTAGAACTCGCCGGCGCCCTGGGAGGCGTCCATGGCGATCTCGCCGGGCTCGGCCACCCGGGGGGCGTCGTCGCCGCGGCCCTGAAGGACGGCGACCTCGACCTCGCGTCCCACGATGCCGCTCTCCACGAGGACCTTGGGGTCGACCGCGCGGGCCGCCTCGATGGCTCCCGGGCCAGGTCCTCGGGGCGGTCGACCTTGCTGATGCCCAGGGAGGAGCCGGCGCGGGCGGGCTTGACGAACAGGGGGTAGGTCAGGGACCGGCAGGCCTCCAGGATCGCCTCGGGGTCCCGCTTCCAGGCATGGGGGACCGACGACGACGTGCGGCGCCGTGGCGATGCCCGCGGCCCCCAGGAGCACCTTGGTGACCTGCTTGTCCATGCCCGCGGCGCTGGCCAGCACCCCGCAGCCGACGTAGGGAATGCCCATCATCTCCAGCATGCCCTGGATGGTCCCGTCCTCGCCGTAGGGCCCGTGCAGCAGCGGCAGGACGACGTCGACCTGCCCCAGGACCTCAGGGCCCGTGGGGCCGAGCACCGTGAGCTCGCCGCCTCCCAGGGGGGCGGTGAGCCTCCCGCGTCCCAGGCCCTCGGCGGTGATGGTCACCGGGGGCGGTTGTCGCTGAGCTCGAGGGCGGCCGGATCGTCCTCGACGAGCAGCCACTGGCCCTCGGGCGTGATGCCCACCGGAAGGACCTCGTAGCGGTCGCGGTCGATGGCTGACAGGACGCCGGCGGCGGTGGCGCAGGAGATCGTGTGCTCACCGCTGCGTCCGCCGAAGACGACGGCAACACGCACTGTGGACTTGTCAGAACTGGGCACGGAGGGGCCGGTTTCCTGGAGGGCTGTCATAGGTCCCACGCTACCGCGCGGCGCCCCACATGCTGATAACGCACAACGAACCCCGGAAGAAAAGCCGGCCTCCACGGGCCGGGGAGGCTAGGCCTGAGACGGTGCCGCGTGCACGCCCTCGGCCTTGCGGGGACGAGCCAGCAGCGCGTCAGTGACCTGCGCGACGCTGGCGGCGCCCTCGACGACGGTGACGACCCCGGCGGTGATCGGCATGTCCACGCCGTGGGCCCGGGCCAGGTCCAGGACGGCGCGGGCCGACTTGGCGCCCTCGGCCACGCCCCGGGAGGCCGCAGCGGCCTCGGCCACGCTCATCCCCTCGCCGAGGTGGCGGCCGAAGGTCTGGTTGCGGCTCAGGGGCGAGGAGCAGGTGGCCACCAGGTCCCCCATGCCGGCCAGCCCGGAGAAGGTCTCCGGGCGAGCCCCGAGCTTGAGGCCCAGCCGGGTGATCTCCACCAGGCCCCGGGTGATGATCGTGGCCTTGGAGTTGTCCCCCAGGCCCCGGCCCGCGGCCGCGCCGACGGCCAGGGCGATGACGTTCTTGACCGCCCCGCACAGCTCGACGCCCAGGACGTCGGTGTTGGTGTAGGGACGGAAGGTGCCGGTGGCGCACAGGGAGGCGATCCGGGCGGCGACCTGCTCGTCGTCGGCGGCCACGACGGTGGCGGTGGGCTGGCCCGCAGCGATCTCGTCGGCGAGGTTGGGGCCGGAGACGACCACGACGCGGGAGGAGTCGATGCCCAGGGCCTCGGCCAGGACCTCGCTCATCCGCAGCCCGGTACCCAGCTCGATGCCCTTCATGAGGGAGACGGCCACGGCGTCGTCGGCCAGCGCGCCCCGGAGGGGCTCCAGGACCCTCCGGGCCTCCTGGGAGGGCACGGCCACGACGACGATGCTCGCCCCCGTGACGGCCTGGAGCCAGGTCGGTGGTCGCCTTCAGGCCCTGCGGCAGGCGGTGACCGGGGACGTAGCGCTCGTTGGTGCCGGCGTTGATCTCCTCGGCCACCTCCCGGCGCCGGGCCCAGATCGTCGTGGGAGTGCCGGCCTGGGCCAGGAGGCTGGCGAAGGTGGTGCCCCAGGCGCCTGAGCCGATGACGGCCGCGGCCGGGCGCAGCGGCGCACTCGTTGCGGGTTCGACGCCGCTCACTGCCCTCCTCCTGAGTGTCCGCCCGGGCAGCGGGTCGGGCGGCGCACGCCGATCCTTTCCCTTGCCGGGGTCGCCGTCGTAGTGCATGTCGAAGGGGCGGGGGCCTTCTCCCGCGGAGCTCCTCGACCAGGGAGGTGATGGCCCGCATGATCTCGGCGGTGCAGGCACGCACGGCCTCGCGGTCCTGGGTGTCCTGAGCCCGAAGCGGGACAGGTCCATGAGCTCACCGATGGTGACGCGCACGTCCTTGCGGGGGAAGGGATGGAAGGAACGCCCGTAGGTGTCCAGGATCTCGTGAGCGCCCCACTGCCCCATGGGCAGGACGGGGGCGCCACTGGTCATGGCCAGCCGGGCCGCCCCGGTCTTGGCCACCATCGGCCACTTGAGGGGGTCGCGGGAGAGCGTGCCCTCGGGGAAGATCATGATGGCGCCGCCGTCGGCCAGGACCTCGCTGGCCGCCTTGAGGGCCGTGGCCGCGTTCTGCGTGCCCCGCTGGACCGGAATCTGTCCGCCGGCCCGCAGGATGGAGCCGAGCACCGGCACCTTGAACAGGGTGGACTTGGCCAGGGAGTAGACGGGGACATCGGCATCGACCAGGGCTCGCATGGCCGTGAGCGAGTCGAGGTCGGTCAGGTGGTTGGCCACGGCGATGAAGCCGCCCTCGCGGGGGATGTTCTCCAGGCCGGTCACCTTCTGCCGGGAGACCATCTTGAGGAACGGGATGATCGCCCCGCGCGCGGCGAAGCGGTAGAACGGGGTCATGGGGCGTGTTGCAGGCACGGGTGAACTCTATCGGCTTCAGCGCTCTGAACGCGGCTGTCCGAGCCGAGCCCGCGGCCCGCACGGCCCTGGCCTCGCGAGCCCGCAGGCAGGGACCGGCCCGCCTCAGGCCAGGCGGGTGACGGCGGCGTTGAGGGACTCCAGCTTGGACATGAAGTGCTCGTAGCCGCGGTCGATGAGGTTGACGCCCTCGACCCGGCTGGTGCCTCGGCGGTCAGGGCCGCGATGAGGTGGGAGAAGCCACCGCGCAGGTCGGGCACGACGATGTCGGCACCGGTCAGCGGCGTGGGCCCGGAGATGACCGCGGAGTGGTAGAAGTTGCGCTGGCCGAAGCGGCACTCGGTGCCGCCCAGGCACTCGCGGTAGACCTGGATGGTGGCCCCCATCTTGCACAGGGCACCGGTGAAGCCGAAGCGGTTCTCGTAGACGGTCTCGTGGACGATGGACAGGCCCTGGGCCTGGGTGAGCGCCACGACGAGAGGCTGCTGCCAGTCGGTCATGAAGCCGGGGTGGACGTTGGTCTCCACCACGATCGACTTCAGGTCCCCACCGGGGTGGTAGAAGCGGATGCCCTCATCGGTGACGTCGAAGGCGCCCCCCACCTTGCGGAAGGTGTTGAGGAAGGTGGTCATGTGGCTCTGGTGGGCTCCGCGCACGAACACGTCCCCGCGAGTGGCCAGGGCGGCCGAGGCCCAGGAGGCGGCCTCAATGCGGTCCGGCAGGGCCGAGTGGGTGTAGCCGCACAGCTCGTCGACGCCCTCGACGTGGATGGTGCGGTCGGTGTCCACCGAGATGATGGCGCCCATCTTCTGCAGGACGTCGACCAGGTCCATGATCTCGGGCTCGACGGCGGCGTTGCGCAGCTCGGTCAGTCCGTGAGCGCGCACAGCGGTGAGCAGGGTCTGCTCGGTGGCTCCGACCGAGGGGTAGGGAAGCTCGATGACGGTGCCCTTGAGACCGTGCGGCGCGGTGAGCCGGATGCCCTGGGCCTGCTTGTCGACCGCGGCGCCGAACTGGCGCAGGATCTCCAGGTGGAAGTCGATGGGGCGGTCACCGATACGGCACCCGCCCAGGTCGGGGATGAAGGCCTCCCCGAGGCGGTGCAGGAGCGGACCGCAGAAGAGGATCGGGATGCGCGAGGAGCCGGCGTGCGCGTCGATGTCGGCCATGTGAGCCGACTCGACCTTGGACGGGTCCAGCTGGAGGACGCCCTCGCGCTGGTCGTAGTCGATGCTCACGCCGTGCAGGCTCAGCAGCCCCGAGACCACGTCGACGTCACGAATGAGCGGGACATTGCGCAGCACCGAGGGAGACGATCCCAGCAGCGCCGCCACCATCGCCTTGGGAACCAGGTTCTTGGCTCCGCGGACGGTGATCTCACCAGTCAGCGGGCGACCGCCCTCGACCTGGAGCAGACCGTCGACCATGCACACCTCCATGACGTCATCTGGGCGTGCCGCGCGCGTGAGCCGCTCACCCATCCCCGCGCAGGCGCGCGAGGCCGTCCCAGCATAAGCGCACCGAAGGGGCTCCCAGGACCTTTTTCAGGGCCGTATCAGGTGGCCTTCGACTCACAGAAAGTCCCGATTAATCCCTATCGCAGACCGTGCCAATACCGATGAAATTCGGGAGGAGGAGCTCTTTCGCGCGCCGGCTGCGAGCCCTCCGGGTCCCGCTCAGGGCGGGGCATATCCGCGGCCCGGGCCGAGACGACCTCCTGGGCCGGCAGGTGCTTGGCCGGCAGGGTGCGCGGCTTGAAGGCCGGGCGGGCCTCCTCGTAGGCGCGGATGGCGTCCTCCTGGGTGAGGGTCAGGGAGATGTCGTCGAGCCCCTCCATGAGAATCCAGCGCACGTAGTCGTCGATGGAGAAGGCGCAGCGGAAGGATCCGGCCTCGACCGTGCGGTTCTCCAGGTCCACCGTCACCTCGGTGCCCGGCTCGGTCTCGAGGATCTTCCACAGCTGCTCGCAGTCCTCCTGGGAGACCACGCCGGCCACCAGTCCCTGCTTGCCGGCGTTGCCGCGGAAGATGTCGGCGAAGCGGGGGGCCAGGACGACCTTGAAGCCGTAGTCCTTGAGCGCCCACACGGCATGCTCCCGCGAGGAGCCCGTGCCGAAGTCGGGACCGGCGACGAGCACCGAGGCCCGCTTGTAGGCCTCCTGGTTGAGGATGAAGTCGGGCTCACCGGCCCGCCAGGAGGCGAACAGGGCGTCGTCGAAGCCCGTGCGGGTGATGCGCTTGAGATACACCGCCGGGATGATCTGGTCGGTGTCGACGGCGCTGCGCCGCAACGGGGCGCCGATGCCGGTGTGTCGGATGAACTTGTCCACGGTCTTTGAGCTCCTTGCCTCTACTCGGCCCCTACCGGGCCTGTCCTCGCCTGTATGCCTTCATCTCCTGCGCGCCGGCCCCTACTGGACGGTTGCCTCAGGCGCGGCGGAGACCGGCGCAACCGCCGGGACCGTCGGGATATCACCCGAGTCCTGCGCGGCCTCGGGACGCGGCGGCAGGTCCCCCGGGGCCGACAGCGCCCCGCGCACGGCGGTGGCCGCGGCGACGACGGGCGAGACGAGGTGGGTCCGTCCGCCCTTTCCTTGACGCCCCTCGAAGTTGCGGTTGGAGGTGGAGGCCGCGCGCTCCCCGGAGGAGAGCTTGTCGGGGTTCATGGCCAGGCACATGGAGCAGCCGGCGTTGCGCCACTCGGCGCCGAAGCTCGTGAAGACCCGGTCCAGGCCCTCGGCCTCGGCCTGCAGACGCACTCGGGCCGAGGCCGGCACCACGAGCATGCGCAGCCCCTCGGCCTTCTTGCGCCCGCGCACCACCTCGGCGGCGGCCCGCAGGTCCTCGATACGGCCGTTGGTGCACGAGCCGATGAAGACGGTGTCGACCTTGATGTCGCGCAGGGGCGTTCCCGGAACGAGGTCCATGTACTCCAGGGCCCGTTCGGCGGCCAGCCGCTCGGTGGCGTCGGCGATGTCCTCGGGGTCGGGGACCCGCGCGGACAGCGGCAGGCCCTGCCCGGGATTGGTGCCCCAGGTGACGAAGGGCTCGATGTCCTCGGCCTGAAGAACCACCTCGGTGTCGAAGACGGCGTCGGGATCGGTGCGCAGGCTGGACCAGTACTCCACGGCGGCGTCCCAGTCCTCGCCGACGGGGGCGTGAGGACGGCCCTTGAGGTAGTCGAAGGTGGTCTGGTCCGGGGCGATCATGCCGGCCCGGGCCCCGCCCTCGATGCTCATGTTGCAGATCGTCATCCGGGCCTCCATCGAGAGCTGCTCGATGGCCCGCCCGCGGTACTCGATGACGTGCCCCTGGGCCCCGTTGGTGCCGATCTTGGCGATGATGGCCAGGATGATGTCCTTGGCCCCGCTGCCCGAGGGCAGGTCCCCGTCGATGGTGACGCTCATCGTCTTGAAGGGGGCGATGGGCAGGGTCTGGGTGGCCAGGACGTGCTCGACCTGGGAGGTGCCGATACCGAAGGCGAGCGCCCCGAAGGCGCCGTGGGTGGAGGTGTGGGAGTCGCCGCAGACCACGGTCATGCCGGGCTGGGTCAGCCCCAGCTGCGGGCCGACGGCGTGGACGATCCCCTGGTCGGCGTCGCCCAGGGAGTGCAGCCGCACCCCGAACTCGGCGCAGTTGGCGCGCAGGGTCTCGATCTGAGCGCGGCTGGTGACGTCGGCGATCGGCAGGTCGATGTCCACAGTGGGGGTGTTGTGGTCCTCGGTGGCGATCGTCAGGTCGGGGCGACGCACCGGGCGTCCGGCCAGACGCAGCCCCTCGAAGGCCTGGGGGCTGGTGACCTCGTGGGACCAGGTGAAGGTCGATGTACAGCAGGTCGGGGGCGCCGTCGCTACCCTTGGACACCACATGATCGCGCCAGACCTTCTCGGCGAGAGTCATTCCCATCGACTTCATCCTCTCAGCAACAGTGTTCCCGATCCGCCCGCGCTCAGCAGCGCCCGACGACGCTACTGACCCGCGCAGACCGCACGAGGCGGCCGCGCCGCATCCGAGGCCATAGCCTTGACCTGAAGGATGCTGACACTGCGCCGCTTCCCTGAGCGGACCCTAACTTGAAATCTCATACCTTGAAATGCCAGTATCAGATTATGGACAGCCCCTCAGAGAACTCCCCGGAGAACGACAGCAGCGGCGTCGGCGTCATCGACAAGGCGGCCCTGGTGATGAGTGCACTGGAGTCGGGGCCGGCAACCCTGGCCCAGCTCGTGTCCACCACGCACCTGGCCCGCCCCACGGCTCACCGCATCGCGGTCGCCCTGGAGTTCCACCGCCTGGTCACCCGTGACTCCCAGGGACGCTTCATCCTGGGCCCCAGGCTCACCGAGCTGGCCAGCGCCGCGGGCGAGGACCATCTCCTGTCCGCCGCCGGGCCGGTGCTGGCGGCCCTGCGCGACAAGACCCACGAGTCGGCGCAGCTCTACCGCCGCCAGGGGGACGTGCGCATCTGCGTGGCCAATGCCGAGCGCCCGATCGGGCTGCGCGACTCCATTCCCGTGGGCGCCACCATGTCCATGCAGGGCGGCTCGGCGGCCCAGGTGCTCCTCGCCTGGGAGGAGCCCGACCGCCTGCACCGCGGCCTGGTGGGGGCCCGCTTCACCGCCACCATGCTCTCGGCGGTCCGACGTCGGGGGTGGGCTCAGTCAGTTGGGGAGCGCGAGCCCGGGGTCGCCTCCGTCTCGGCGCCGGTACGCGGCCCCGGAGGCAAGGTCGTGGCCGCGATCTCGATCTCCGGCCCCATTGAGCGTATGGGGCGTCAGCCCGGCCGGGTTCACGGACACGTGGTCATGGCCGCGGCGCGCAGGCTCTCCGAGGTGCTCACCGACACCAGTACCGCCTGACGGGAGTCGATCACGCCCTCACCTCCGCGCCGACTCGCGCATCCAGACGCCCTCAGGCACCCTGCCAGGGTCGATGGCGCGCCGGTAGGCATCGACGTTCATCTGCACCACAGCGCCCCACTCGGGCAAGGGGACGTTCTCGTAGTTGTGGGTCTTGATGCGCTCGAGCAGCTCGTCGTCCCCCAGGAGGGCTGGCGAGCTCGCGGGCCAGACCGGCGTCGTCGTCGGCAAGGAGACCATCGACGCCGTCGGTGATGAAGTCGCGCACCCGCTGGAGCGCAGAGCGACGACGGCCAGCCCCGGCACTGCGGGCCTCCAGGGTGGAGATACCGAAGGACTCGGCGGGCGAGGTCTGCAGGTAGATGTCTGCGCGCGTGAAGGCCTGGGCGAGCTCAGTGCGCTCGACGCGCCCCACGAGCTCGATGCGGTCGGCCAGGCCGGATTCGGCGACCTCGCGGGCGAGCTGCTCACGCAGCGGGACCGTCCCCGTAGATCTTGAGGAGCGCATCGGTGCCGGGGGTACTTCTGACCGCCTGGGTGAAGGCGCGCACGACCTGCAGGGGGCGCTTGCGCTCGACCCATCGCAGGGAGGCCACGACCGTGACCGGCCGGTGAGGCCGCCGCTCCTGAGGACCTGGGCGTTCCAGGTGCCATTCCTCAACGGTGATGCCGTTGGGCAGAACGGTGACGGGATCGTCAGCGCCCGGCGCGATGAACCTCGGGCGGCGAGCATGGAGGACACGGCCGTCAGGTCGGCGCCGCCGCGCTGCCACAGCCGCACGGGGCTGACGGGCCCCAGCGCTCCGGACACGCGCGCCCAGGGTCCCAGGACGCAGTGGAAGGTGACGGCCAGCGGGAGCCACGCTCGCCGGGCGGCGGCGATGCCGGACCAGGCGAAGGGTGAGACGACGCCGACGTGGGCGTGAACGACGTCGGGACGCAGGCGGGACAGGAGGTCATCGAGCTCGCGGCCGGCTCGGGGATGAACGGGCAGCTCACTGGGCAGGTGCGCGGTGGTGCGGTAGACGGGGAAGCCATCGACCCTCTCAACGCTGCGGCCACGACCGTCACCGACCGGCGTGGCGGTGACGACGGCGGGCTCATGGCCGGCCAGCTTCAGGTTGCGGGCGAGATCCCGCACCTGAGTCTCGATGCCGCCCAACCTGGGCGCATAGCAGTCGGAGACGATGAGGACGCGCATGACGTCAAGTCTGCCACGTCCTTCTTCGGCGCAAGCCCCTGACAGGGCACCCTCACGCCGCGCAGGCCCTCGTCGGCGGACGAGGTCAGCAGGTCGCCCTCGGCACTGCGCAGCGCGGCGATGGCCTTCTCGAAGTCCTCCAGGGAGTCGAAGGAGGAGTAGACCGAGGCGAAGCGCAGGTAGGCGATCTGATCCAGCTCACGCAAGGGGCCCAGGATCGCCAGCCCGACGTCGTGGGAGTCGACGAGCGCCTGACCTCCCGCGCGAATGGCCTCCTCAACCTGGTGCGCCAGAAGCGCGAGCTGATCGTCGGAGACGGGACGCCCCTGACAGGCGCGCCTGACCCCGACCACGACTTTGTCCCGGCTGAAGGGCTCGACGACGCCGGAGCGCTTGCGGACCGACAGGCTGGCGGTCTCCAGAGTGGTGAAGCGGCGCCCGCACTGCTGACACTCACGACGACGACGGATCGAGGTGCCGTCCTCAGCGGTCCGGGAGTCGACAACGCGCGAGCCGTCATGACGGCAGAAGGGGCAGTGCACGCCTACAACCTCCGAACTCACTGGACTACGTGTCAGTCCATCGGAGGGTAAACGCCCGGCGGGCCGCCCCGCAAGCCCGCCTCGAGGGAGCGACCCACGCACCAGTTCTCACGCCGCAGGAACCTCAAGCGTCTGCCCGGCACGGATGGTGGTTCCCTGCAGGTCGTTGAGCTCGGCGATCCGGGCCACCATCCCCGGGACGTCCGAGGTCCCGCTCGCCTCGGCGATGTCCCACAGGGACTGACCAGGGCGAACCACCGTCGTGGTGGTATCCGCCGACACCTGCGCAACCGCCGTGGCGGGGGCCGCAGAGACCAGGCCCGTCAGAGCCCCGACGGCCAGTCCGCAGCAGGCGAGCACGAAGGCCGCGACGATGACCGCGAGCCCGCCACGAAGAAGCCGCAGTCCCCGCCCTGGGGAGCGCACCGTCCCCTCCGCCGCCTCCCGCGGGCGGGACAGGACGGGCCCTCTGCCCACACCCTGAGCGGCGCCGCCTCGCCGGATCCCCTCCCGCTGGGCAGCACGTCGCAGCCCGGCAGCCCGCACTGCCGGGTGCTGAGGAGCCAGGCGCTCCAGATCCGTGCGACGACCCCGCAGTGCCACGGGCGCCACAGGGGCGACGCATTTGCCGACACCGCCGGGCAGCGTCGCAACGCCTGCGGATGCAGGGCACGGGACGCCGCGCGCCCTCGACACTACGCCGAACAGGAGCCTCGGGGACGAAGTCGTCAGTGACCAGCCTCAACCGAGGCCGACGGGAGGACTGCCCGCCAGCCCGGCCACTGGCCGGCCCAGCGACGGGCTCATCAGTCCGAGCCCGAGAAGCCTGACGGGACGGGAGCGGGATGGCGATGGCACTCACGGCAACCTCCTGAACACATGTTCGACGAACGCTTGTTCGACACACTAGCGCCTGAAGGGCGACACGTCCAGCACTTCTTCGAACATGTGTTTGAATCGTGGTCGTCTCGCCGGTAGGCTGGTCATGTCCAAGACGATCACGGACCACCGACATCTATTCCGCGCCCTTGACGCCCCCGGGCCTGAGGGCCGTCCGGCAGGGAGGGCCAGGACCATGAGCACCACAGCACGCCAGGGCGACTCACCCGAGCCCGACGCCGCACGCCGGAGCCGGCGGTTCTGAGCAGATCAGCGCAGCAGCGGTCACGGAGGCCGTCAACGACCTCGACAAGCGCGCCCGCGCGGTCTATGAGGCCGTCCGCGCGGCCATCGCCACTCACGGGTACCCGCCCTCACTGCGTGAGATCGGCGAGCAGGTGGGCCTGACCAGCCCCTCCTCCGTCAAGCACCAGCTGGACAAGCTCGAGCGCCTGGGCCTGGTGCGCCGAGACCCCATCGGCCCTCGGGCGATGGAGGTCGTCTGCGCCGACAGCGCCCCGAGCGGCCGCGCGGCCACCCCCGGCGGCGCTCACGTCTCCTCTCTGACTCCCCAGCGTCCCCGGCGTCGAGGACGGGGAGGCGGTCGCCGTCCGCTGGTGGGGCGGATCGCCGCCGGGAGCCCCGATCCTGGCGGAGCAGGAGGTCACCGATGTCATGGCCCTGCCCCGCCGCCTGACTGGCGAGGGCGAGCTCTTCATGCTGGAGGTGCACGGGGACTCGATGATCGAGGCCGCCATCTGTGACGGCGACTGGGTGGTGGTGCGATCCCAGCCCGACGCGGCCAACGGCGAGATCGTGGCGGCCATGATCGAGGACGTCGACGGCGCCTCGGCCACGGTCAAGGTGCTCGCGACGCGACGGCCACCAGTGGCTGCTCCCCGCAACTCCAGCTACGCCCCGATCGACGGAGACCAGGCCACGATCATGGGCAAGGTGGTCACGGTGCTGCGCGCCCTGTAGGCACGCCAGGTTCGATGACGGAAGGACCGCCCCGTTGACCGGGGCGGTCCTTCCGCGTTTCAGACCGGTGGCTCAGTAGCCCAGGCCACGTGCGACCTCGCGCAGGTGGTCGGCGGAGGCGGTCAGGCGCTCCTTCTCCTCGGAGGTCAGGGGCAGCTCGAGGCGACGCCCGGCGCCCTCACGTCCCACGATCGTGGGGACGGCCATGCACACGTCGGAGATGCCGTGCCAGCTGTCCAGCAGCGGGGAGATGGTGAGCACCCGCTGCTCGTCGTTGAGGACGGCGCCGATGATGCGCTGCACGGCCAGGCCGACGGCGTAGTTGGTGGCGCCCTTGCCCTCGATGATGCGGTAGGCGGAGCGGACCACGTCGTGGGCGATGCGCTCACGCTTGGCCTCGTCGAACACGCCGCCATCGAGGGTGGTTCCCCACTGGGTGATCGGCACGCCGCCGATCTCGGTGGAGGACCACAGGGGCACCTCGGAGTCGCCGTGCTCACCGGCGATGTAGCCGTGGATGTTCTGGACGGCGGTACCGGTCTCCAGGGAGATGAGGTAACGCATCCGGGCCGTGTCCAGCACCGTGCCGGAGCCGAAGACCTGGTTCTCGGGCAGACCGGTGATCTTCTTGGCGCAGTAGGTCACCACGTCCACCGGGTTGGCCACGAGGACGAAGATGGCGTTGGGAGCGACCTCGACCAGCTTGGGGAGGATCTTCTCCATGATGCCGACGGTGGCGCCGGCCAGCTCGAGGCGGGACTGTCCGGGCTTCTGCTTGGCACCGGCGGTGATGGCGATGACGTCCGCATCGCGGCAGATCTCGGGGTCGTCGGAGCCTGAGACGGAGCCTGCGGAGGTGAACTGGATTCCCTGGGCGATGTCGAGGGCCCTCGGCCTCGACCTTCTCCTTGACGATGTCCTGCAGCACGACCTCGCGGGCAACGCCCTTGGTCACGCAGGCGTAGGCGAGGGTGGAGCCGACGGCCCCGGCACCGATGACAGCGACTTTGGAGGGGCGGCCGGAACGGTTGGTGGGGTAGGAGCCTTCAGCGGTAGTGGTGATGTGGTCTGACACGTTCTTCTCCTCAATGGGATCTGCTGGGCAGGACCGCAGGGGCGCGAGCACCCGCTCGCGCCAAGCCTACGTGCAGATCCTCCCGAGGGGCACATACCCAAAGGCCCAGCCGACGGGTTCACTCTTCCCCCGGGGCATCGGGCCGCACAGCCAGGCGCCTCAGAGCGGCACGGACCACGTCGGGCTTCGTCGTCGGCCACAGGGCGGGCATGGAGCGGGTGAGAAAGCCCCGTAGCGCGCCGTGCGCAGACGCGAGTCCAGGACGGCGACGACGCCGCGGTCCTGGCTGCGACGGATGAGGCGCCCCGCCCCCTGGGCCAGGAGCAGGGCCGCGTGGGTGGCCGACACGCTCATGAAGCCGTTGCCGCCGGCGGCCACGACGGCGTCGGTGCGGGCCTGGGCGACCGGGTCGTCGGGGCGGGGGAAGGGGATGCGGTCGATGACGACGAGGCGGCAGGTGCGCCCGGGCACGTCCACGCCCTGCCACAGCGAGAGGGTGCCCACCAGGCAGGCCGCCTCGTCCTCGGCGAAGGCCCGCACCAGGGTGGGCAGCTGGTCGTCGCCCTGGGCGTAGACGGGCAGGGCGGTGGCTCCGCGCAGCACCTCGGCGGCCTCTTGGGCGGCGCGCCGGGAGGAGAACAGGCCCAGCATGCCGCCTCGGAGGCCCTCGACCAGGGCGAGCATCTCATCCAGGGCGGCCTCGGAGATGCCGGCGCCGGGGCGGGGCAGGTGGGCGGCCACGTAGAGGATGCCCTGGCGGGGGTAGTCGAAGGGGGAGCCGACGTCGAGGCCTCTCCAGGGCTGCTCGGCCAGGGTCAGTCCCAGGGAGCGGGCCATGGGGTCGAAGCTGTCCCCAGGGCGAGGGTCGCCGACGTCGCGACGCTGGCGCGGCTGTTCAGCAGGTGGCCGGCCACCGATCCGGCGACCCTCGATGGGGCCAGGAGGAGGCGGGGGGCTCGGCGCCCATGCGGGGACGCTCGATCCAGGCCACGTCGCGCCCCAGAACCACCGAGTCCGAGGTCATGCGGTCCAGGGCGTCGACCAGGTCCGCGACGGCGGTGCGGGCGACCGCCAGGCCCCCGGCGGCCTCGCTGGAGCGGTCGCGCCCCAGGGCGCGGGCCTGGTCGCGCACGTCGGAGGCGACCTGGCGGGCGGCGCTGTCCAGGAGCACGAGCGCGTCGTGCAGGGCGGTGGGCAGGGGCGCTCCAGGCGGCCGTCGGGCAGCTCGGCCAGCGCGAGCTGGAGGGTCTGGCCCTGCGGACTCCAGCTCGCTGACCAGCACGGAGGCGTGCTTGCGGGCGGTGGCGGCGGTGCGCGCACGGCGGCCGCCGACAGGGCGATGGTGCCCTGGGAGCGGATGCGGTCGGCCAGCTCGTGGGCCCTCGTCGACGATGAGGACCTGGTGGTCGGGCAGGACCCCGGGGTTGCTGGCCACGACCACGCCGAGCATGGCGTGGTTGGTCACCACGAGATCGGCCCGGGAGGCGGCGGCGCGCGCCAGCTCGGGGAAGCACTCGGACTTCAGGGGGCAGGACTGCCCCAGGCACTCGGCCCGGGAGACGGAGACCTGGGCCCAGGCGCGCTGGGAGACGCCGGGGACGAGGTCGTCGCGGTCACCGGTGTCCGTCCTGGCCGCCCACTCGCGCAGGCGGACCACCTGCTCGCCCAGGCTCGCGTCGCTCCCGTGCCCGGCGGCCGGCTGGGCGATGGCGTCCCCGACGCCGAAGAGCGCGGCCTCGTCCTCGTCCTGCGGGTAGCCGCCGTCCAGGCGGTGGCGGCACAGGTAGTTCTGCCAGCCCTTGAGCAGGGCCACCTCGGGGCGGGTGCCGGTGACCTGCTCGACGGCGTCGGCGGCCAGAGGGCGCGTCCTTGGTGAGGATCTGCCGTTGCAGGGCCAGGGTGGCGGTGGAGACCACGACCCGGGCACCGGCCTGCACGGCGTGGACCATGGCGGGCACCAGGTAGCCCAGTGACTTTCCCGTCCCGGTGCCGGCCTGCACCAGGAGGTGGGTGCCGTCGGCCAGGGTCTGGGCGACCTCCCGGGCCATGGTGGTCTGCCCCTGGCGGGGGCTGCCGCCCATGGAGCGCACCGCGGCGTCCAGGACGTCCAGGACCCTGCGGTCGCCGGCGCCGTCAGTGTCAGGCCGGTCCGTCCGGCACGGCTCGCTCGGGGCCACGGCGGCGCTCAGCCGACGGTGACGCCTGCGGAGGCGCCCTCGATCTCGGCCGCCAGGGCGGCGCCGACGCGCGCGACGACGTGAGTGCCCGCCTCGACGTAGTCGACCGTGTCGATCTCGCCCTCGGCGTGGACCCGGGAGACGAGGTCCCCACGGGAGTAGGGCACCACGACGTCGATGCTCACCTGCGGGTGGGGCAGCATCTGCTCGATGCGGGCGCGCAGCTCCTCGATCCCCTCCCCGGTGCGGGCCGAGACCGCGACCGCTCCGGGCAGGCCGGTGCGCAGCGCGGCCAGGGTGACGGCGTCGGCGAGGTCGGTCTTGTTGAGGACGATGAGCTCGGGCACGTCCAGGGCTCCGGGGATCTCGGACAGGACGGTACGCACGGCGGCCACCTGGCTGAGGGGGTCGGGGTGGGCGGCGTCGACGACGTGCAGCACGAGGTCGGCCCCGCGACCTCCTCCAGGGTGGAGCGGAAGGCCTCGATGAGCTCGTGGGGCAGGTTGCGCACGAAGCCGACGGTGTCGGTGAGGGTGTAGGTGCGCCCTTCGGAGGTCTCGGCCCGCCGGACGGTGGGGTCGAGGGTGGCGAACAGGGCGTCCTCAACCATGATGCCGGCCTCGGTGAGGCGGTTCATGAGGGAGGACTTGCCGGCGTTGGTGTAGCCGGCGATCGCCACCGAGGGATGGCCTCGCGTCGGCGCGAGCCCGCGCTTTGGTCTCGCGCGAGGGCGCCATGGCCTGGATCTCGCGGCGCAGGCGGGCCATGCGCTGGCGGATGCGGCGCCGGTCGAGCTCGATCTTGGTCTCTCCGGGGCCGCGTGAGCCGATGCCCTGACCGGCGGCCACGCGGCCTCCGGCCTGTCGGGACATGGACTCGCCCCATCCGCGCAGGCGCGGCAGGAGGTACTCGAGCTGGGCGAGCTCGACCTGGGCCTTGCCCTCGCGGGACTTGGCGTGCTGGGCGAAGATGTCCAGGATGAGGGCGGTGCGGTCGACGACCTTGACGCCGACGACGTCCTCCAGGGCGCGGCGCTGGGAGGGGGCGAGCTCGCCGTCGACGATCACCGTGTCGGCGCCGGCCGCGGCCACGACGTCGGCCAGCTCGCGCGCCTTGCCGCTGCCCAGGTAGGTGGCGGGATCGGGGTGGTCGCGCTTCTGGATGAGGGCGTCGAGGACCTCGCTGCCGGCGGTCTGGGCCAGGGCGGCCAGCTCGCGCAGGGAGGTGTCGGCGTCCTGGGTGTCGCGCACCTGGCCGCTGCCGCCCGGTGCGCCGGTGGCCGGGCCGTGGGGCCGGGGCAGCTCCAGGCCGACCAGGACGACCTTCTCCAGGCGGACCTGGCGGTACTCGACCTCGCTGACGTCCTCGAGCTCAGTGGACAGGCCGGCCACACGGCGGCGGGCGGCGCGGGCCTCCCGCTCCAGGGCGCCGTCGTCGAGGCCGTCCGCGTAGCCATCGGCGTGCTCGTGCTGGGCGGCGGTGGAGGCCAGGGCGGTTCCGGTCCGGGACAGGACCCGGGCCACAACGTCATGGACGTCGTGAACGTCACGGCCCTCAGGGGCGTCGCGGGTCGTCGCGGAGGTCTGCTGCCTCGGGGGTGGAGGGGGTGCTGGGAGTGGTGATGGGTCACAAAAGTCCTTCGTCGATGCCTGCGCCCCTCCGATGGGGCGCGATGGTTCTGGCGGGGAGCGGCGCCGGCCGCCGTTTCAGCGCATACGAAGGATCCACATGGG
>BNJU01005568.1_pt1 | contig 71800 bp, 97 predicted proteins | sample 8539281 | NCBI WGS metagenome assembly BNJU01 (sample SAMD00202456, study PRJDB9452) | human saliva metagenome | isolation source: human saliva | place: Japan | reverse complement strand
TTTATACAGTGACAATTGAAGATTTAACGCATGAAGGACTTGGGGTTGGGAAGGTCGATGGCTTCCCGCTATTTATCGAAAATAGTATTCCTGGAGAAGTCGTTCGTGTGAAGACGATGAAGATTGGAAAAAGCTATGGCTACGCGCGTGTGGAGGAGTGGCTGGAAGTGAGCCCGAATCGTGTGGACGTGAAAGACGCCCTTGGAACACGTGTGGGAACAATGCCGCTGCAGCATATGACGTATGAGAGTCAGCTGGCCTTTAAGCAGCAACAAGTAAAAAAATGTGATGACGAAAATCGCGAAGATGCCAGAATTAGAAGTACGTCCTACTCTTGGAATGGAGAATGCACTGGGCTACCGAAACAAGGCGCAAATTCCAGTGCGTATGGTAAACGGTCAGTTAACGACAGGCTTCTTCAAGAAGAACTCGCATGACTTAATTCCAATTGAAGACTTCCATATTCAAGACCCTGCAATCGACCGCTTGATCGTGGCGGTGCGTGATATTTTAAGAAAGTATCCAGTGGTGGCGTATGATGAGGCGAATCATACTGGCGACTTGAAGCATATTATTGTGCGACGCGGCTTGCGTACGAAACAAGTGATGATTATTTTCGTGACGAGAACAAAGGTGTTGCCACAAGCGGAGGCGATTGTAAGAGACATTACAGCAGCGCATCCGGAAGTGGTGTCTATCGTGCAAAACATCCAACCGAAGCCAACGAACGTCATCATGGGACGTGAGACAAAGGTGTTATTCGGGGAAGATGTGTACGAAGAGAAATTGTTTGAATTCACGTTCAAGATTAGCGCGCGTTCATTCTTCCAAGTGAATACCGTGCAAACCGAAGTGCTCTATCAACAAGCCATCGACGCTGCGGACTTGAAGGGCGGGGAGACGGTCGTGGATGCGTATTGCGGTATCGGGACGATGAGTTTAGCTTTTGCCCGTGATGCGAAGAAAGTCTATGCCATGGAAATCGTGGATGATGCGATTGTGATGGCGAAGGAAAATGCGAAGTTGAACGGCGTGACGAATGTGCACTTTGAAACAGGTGCGGCTGAGAAAATTATGCCACGCTGGAAGGAAGAAGGGATCCAGCCAGATGTTATTGTGGTGGATCCACCGCGCAAAGGACTCGACCTTGCCTTTATCGATGCAGCGTGCGCAACAGGTCCTGAACGTATCGTGTATGTAAGCTGTAACCCAGCAACACTCGCTCGCGACCTTGTTCACTTCAAGGAACGCGGATACGAGGCACAATACGTGCAACCCGTGGATATGTTTCCGATGACTGCGCATGTTGAGACGGTAGTATTAATGTCAAGGGTTGATAAATAAGAGTGTAATAAGATAAGTAAATAAAGGCTTTCCGTGATTTGAGGTCTGGTTTTAAGCCGGAAGGATAATCACGGTTTTTGTTTTGAGGGAAGATATCTGAAATTGGGGAATTTGAAAAGTAATCAGCCGATACGGTTATTGATTTGGTGAGTTGATAAGATGGTTGACTAAATAATGGTGAGTTGATAAGATGATTGGCAAAGTTTCTTCGTAACATTGAACTGCTTACTATTCTAAATATTTATCAAATCGGGATTTTTAATACTTGAAAAAACAATGCCTTTATTGTATAACATAAACACCTGATGGAGGTGTAATTATGCACGTAGGATATAGAGAGGGATCTGGCAGGAAAAATGGCAAAGTAGATGAAGCTATTGCACTTTTTGATAAAGCTCGATATAACGGCTATGATGCTCCTGCGCTATATGATTCTTATGCTAAAGCTTATCGAAAAATTAAGGATTACGATAATGAAATTCTCATTCTTGATGAAGGAATTATGCGTAAAACACGGCACGATGTTGGTACTTTAGCGGCTCGTAGGGATAAGGCAATTAAGCTATTATTTGCTAAACAAGAGGCAGAGCGGATAGCTAAGGAAAAAAATCTGATTTTCTAAAAAGCAAACAAAAAAAGAGGATATTTAGAGGTTCAAAACGAAGTTAATAAGTTAATATAAAAAAATATACTAAGACTACGGAGTAAAAATCTGTAGGCTTATTTTTTTATGGTATAATAAATATAAATTAGAATTTATAGGATAAAAAAACATGGTAAAAGTAAAAAAATAACAAGATAAAAACATACATTCTATCAGCAATAACATTAATATGGCTAGCAGTTTCCATGATACTTTTTATATAAAAAGTAGGACTGGTTATAGAATATTAATTGATTTCTTTTGGGTTACAATTAAGGCAAGAAGATGTCCTATTTATTCTTTTACTGATGATTGTAGCTTGGCTTATCTTTTTTCTAAAGCTATTTTGGAAGAAATATTCTAGTAACATTGCTAGAGTTATTCTGGTAACAGGCTGGATTTTATTAATTGCAGGATTCTTATTTGGGTCTTTAATTTTTTTAGGTGGTCATCTTGTAAGTACCTACTATACTTTTATTTCCCCTGATAAAAAACATACGCTAGTAGTTGATGAGGCTTCGTTCTTGCTTTTGTCAAATATAAGTTTATTTGAAAGGATAAATCCTTTATTTATTGAAGATTTAGGCGCAGAAACCTCCCTCGATGATGGATTTTCACCAATTTCAGCAGGTAAGTACTGGATAAAGTGGGATGGAAATAGGGTTAGCCTTGCGATGTTGGATGAACTTGGGACTGGGACATGGGATGTAGTAAAAGTTTCCTTAGGAGATAGTGATAGGAATGTTCAACATGATAATTTAGACTCTGAGGGCAAGCCTATTGTCTATGAGGAAAAATTATTCTCCTACGCTTCCTGCGAAAGATACCATTCATAAACCACTAGCTAAACAAGAAATATTAGATAGTTTATCTCTTGAAAATGCTATCATAATACCAAATTCTAACTATGGACTTATAGAGGTTGATAGGGCTATGGCTAGAAGTCTATGGTATTTTGTAAGAATTGAGGAAAAATAGGATGATTTATATTTCTGATGCTCCGGATACATCTCCCTAAAGTTGAGGGAGAAATTGATTCTGAAGGAAAAAAATACATTTAAGATTTACGGATATTAATAATAATCAAACCAATTATGAATCTTTAAACCAGGGAAAGACTTGGGAAAAAAATGCTCATAAGTTTTCGGGTAACATGGATTAAATCAGGGGTAGACAAATGCAAATTTTGGAGGTATAGATTATGGCTTCAAGTAAAGAATATTTAGATTTCATTTTAGAACAACTATCCGAGTTGGAAGAAATAACATATAGATCAATGATGGGCGAATATATTATTTATTATCGCGGAAAAATTGTAGGTGGAATTTATGATGATAGGTTTTTAGTGAAGCCTGTTAAATCTGCAATAGCATATATGCCAAATGCAAAATATGAGTTGCCATATGATGGAGCTAAAGGAAATGCTATTGGTAGATGATGTTGACAACAAAGAATTTTCTAACAGGGCTTATTCAATTCGATGTATGATGAGTTGCCTGCACCAAAACCGAAAGAAATAATCGAATTAGAAGGGGCTTAAAATGCTTGAGATAAAAAGAAACAATGATTGAGGATATCAAATGTGTTCAACAGCTTTGGGCTGATGGGGATGTCATGAAGTTCGTCGGTTTTCCGGACGGCTTACATCAAACAGATGAAGGGATGCAAAATTGGTTTCGGTGGATTAAATCGAACAGACCGACTTTAAACCACTATTCAATTTTTCGAAGACGGGAAATACTGCGGAGAATCGTTCTATGAAATCGACGCAGAGCATCGAAGCGCCGCTCTGGACATCAAAATTGTTTGGATTTGCACGTGGGATGTGGAATTGCAACGGCAGGGCTCTCCCATGCAATCAAAGAAGCGTTTCCTAAACGGTGCAGAGATTGTATGGGTCGATCCGAATCCGGAAAACAAGAAAGCAATCGCGTTGTATGAGAAACTTGGCTTTCAGCAGAAAGACTTTCCGGAGTACCTGGTTTCCGAGGATGAGGAAAAAACCTCAATCTATATGGAACTTCGCAAAAACTGATTCATAAGTAAACTCATTTTATAATGGATATTTTATAAGGAGGAATATATATGTTAGGAGCAATTGTGGGAGATATTGTTGGTTCAGTTTATGAATGGAACAATATTAAAACGAAGGATTTTCCCTTGTTTAGGGATGACTGCTTTTTCACAGATGATACGGTGATGACCTGTGCTGTGGCGGAAGCAATCATGAATGGCGGAGAGAAGGATGACTTCATTGATGCCATGAAGAAGTATGGCAGAATGTATCCAAACGCGGATTACGGTGCCAGATTTAACCGGTGGCTTATGACCGACAACCGTGAGCCTTACAATAGTTTTGGGAATGGTTCTGCGATGCGCGTTTCTCCGTGTGCTTGGGTGATGGATGCCACAACAGGAGAGTTACCGTCCGAGGTGAAACGTCTGGCGCAACTTTCTTCAGAGGTGACGCATAACCATCCAGAAGGAGTTAAAGGCGCAATGGCTACAGCGGATGCGATTTATATGTGCCGTTATTTCTTTGGTGGAAATGACAATCCTGCGGAGATTAAAAGACGCGTTAAGGAACATATCGAAAAAGTGTATGGATATGACCTTTCTAAAACGTTAGATGAAATTCGTCCTACGTATCGTTTCAATGAAACTTGTCAGGATACCGTTCCTCAGGCAATCATTGCCTTTCTAGAAAGTACAGATTTTGAAGATGCGATTCGAAATGCGATTTCTCTTGGTGTGACAGTGATACTCTTGCTGCAATCACAGGAAGTATCGCAGAGGCAGCCTATGGAATTCCTGAGTGGATTAAGGATAAGGCCTATAGCTATCTAGACGAGCCGTTAAAAGAGGCGCTCAGACGATGGGAAAAGGAAGTTGGCTGAAGGTGATGACCGCGCATGTTGAGGCGGTATGCCTCATAGAGAAACAATAACTATAAAGAATGTGGCATAGTCCTGAGTGTATTCTCAGGGCTATGTCTTTTTCTTAGGTAGAAATGAATTAAAAGATTTACGCTGTATGCGTATTCACGGAAATGTGATATAATTTATAAAAACGTTGACGGAGAGATTATGATGGCTGTAAGTTACAAAAAAACTTCTACATATGATGATAGAAAAAAAGACATCTCTAATCAGGATTTGATAAGAAAAGCTAATATTTCGGCGAATATTATTACGAAAATACGTACAGGAAAAATACATAGCTTTGGATAAGCTAGAGAGTATATGTCTTGCGCTGGATTGTACACCTAATGATGTACTTGAATTTATTAAGGAGGAAAAATAGGGAATGAAAGATACAGAACTGAAAGAATTAAAAGATAAACTATGGCATTCTGCCGATGTTCTTCGTGCGAGTGCGCATTTAGCTGCAAATAAATATGGTCAGCCTATTCTAGGACTTATCTTCCTCAGATATGCGGATATTTTATATAAACAACATAAGGATGAAATTGAAGCTGAATACAATCGACTTAAAGGTAGTCGTATGGAAAAATCCATGAAAGAAATTTCTTTAGAAAAGTGTGGTTTCTATCTTCCAGAATGTGCTTATTACGACTTTATCAATGACGCACCAGACGATGCAAACAAAGCTATTCTTGTAAAGGAAGCTATGGAAGCCATTGAGAATGAAAATCATAGAATGGAGGGAGTGCTTCCTAAAGAAGTATATGCGCAGCTAGTACCAGAAGAGGAACCAGAACTTCTTTCTAACATCGTGCGTATTTTCAAGGATATTCCTGAAAATAGCACCGTTGATATCTTTGGTGAAATCTATGAATATTTCTTAGGTAACTTTGCCCTTTCAGAAGGTAAGGATGGGGGAACATTCTATACACCTGCAACTGTTGTAAGATATATGGTTGAAGTGTTAAATCCTCAGCCAGGGGAAAAGAAGTTCCTAGATCCAGCATGTGGTTCAGGAGGGATGTTCGTACAAGCCGCAAGATACATGCATAATCACAATGCCAGCGAGAGTGAACAGATGAAATTCCGTTGCTATGGTGTTGAAAAGGACCCTGATACAGTAAAATTAGCAAAGATGAATCTTCTCCTTAATAATATCCGTGGTGATATTACACAAGCTAACTCATTCTATTCTGATCCATATAATGCATTTGGACAGTTTGACTATGTAATGGCAAATCCACCCTTTAATGTTGATGAGGTTGTGGTTGAAAAAGTTGCAGATGATTCTCGTTTTAATACGTATGGTGTGCCAAGAAATAAGACAAAATCAACAAAGAAAAAAGCTGATAAAAAAGAAACAGTACCAAATGCTAACTACTTGTGGATTGGCTACTTTGCCACTGCGTTAAATAAGAAGGGGAAAGCCGCTCTTGTTATGGCTAATTCTGCTTCGGATGCTTCTGGTTCAGAATATGAAATCAGAAAGAAATTGATTGAAGAAGGTATTATTTCACAAATGGTAACTCTTCCTTCAAATATGTTTTCATCTGTTACACTCCCAGCAACTCTTTGGTTCTTCGATAAACAGAAGCCAAATACTGAAAAAGAAAAAAATGAAATCTTATTTATAGATGCGAGAAATGTATTTACACAGATTGACCGTGCGCATAGAAAGTTTTCTGATGAGCAGATTAAGAACTTAGGTGTTATTACCAAGCTTTTATTACGGTGATACACAGGCTCTTGTTGACTTGCTTGATGAATACAAAACAGAACTTGCAAATGCTCCAGAATCTTCTGATGATAACGAAGCCCTAACTAAAAATTACTGGCAATCACAGATTGACTGGTTAACAGAAAGATTTCCAGATGGTGTATATGCTGATGTAATTGGTCTTTGTAAAGCTGCATCAATGGAGGGTGAGGATGGAATTATCGATCAGGACTATTCTCTTAATGCAGGACGTTATGTAGGCGTGGTTATTGAAGATGACGGCTTATCCAAGGAAGAATTTAAAGAAGAAATGTTGTCCTTGAATGCCGAATTCACTTCATTAAGTGCCGAGGCAAGAGAACTTGAAGAACTCATCGCAAAAAATCTGAAAGGATTACTGGGTGAGTGATATGGAATATAGAAAAATTAAAAAACTCTTGCTAAATATCCGACAGGTAAACTAAATTCGAATGCAGCAGTAGAAGACGGAAAATACCCTTTTTTCACATGTGCGCATGAAATATACCGTATTGATCAGTATTCCTATGATGGAGAATATGTTCTCCTTGGTGGTAACAATGCAAGTGGAGATTTTCCGATTTTCTATTACAATGGGAAATTTGATGCTTACCAAAGAACCTATTTGATTCAACCGTTATCTAAGGATACTGATACAAAATACTTGTACTATTCAATTGGATTGAAACTTCACCAGATGAAAGCAAATGCTTCTGGTACTGCTACTAAGTTTTTAACACAGCCAATTTTAAATAATATAAATATCGAATATAGGAATATTGAGGAACAAAAAAGGATTGCAGATATTCTTTCAACTTACGACAACCTCATCGAAAACAACAATAAGCGGATCAAGTTGTTGGAGCAAATGGCAGAGAATCTATATAAAGAATGGTTTGTAAGATTTCGCTTTCCTGGATATGAGGATGTGGAGTTCTTAGATGGATTTCCAAAAGAATGGAAAATTTGTAGAACAGATCAATTATCTAAAATAAAAGCTGGTGGGGATGCTCCAGATGATGCTACTAAAGAAATAACCGATAAATGTTCTATTCCTATTTATTCTAATGGAATTGAAAAATGAAGGATTATATGGTTATACATCAAAAGCAAAAAAATAAATAAGCCGAGTATTACCATTTCAGCCCGAGGAACAGTTGGATATACCTGTTTAAGAAGAGTTTCATACACCCCAATTGTAAGATTAATTTGCATAATTCCGCATGAGGAAAAATTGGCAAATTGGTTGCTCTACTATTTTAAGCGGACAATTGTAACTGCTAACGGAACTTCACAACAGCAAATCACAATTCCGATGATGAGTCGTGAAAAGGTTCTGTTACCTACGAACGACTTAATCCAAAAATTCTATGAGTATTCTACTTGCTACTTAGATGAAATTGATAGCTTAAAGGCACAAAACAGTAATCTTGAGAAGCAGAGAGATATGCTTTTGCCACGCTTAATGAGCGGAAAAATAGAAGTATAAGGAGGTGTTCCTATGCGTAATTTTATATCTGAAGACGATATAGAACAGGCTATACTTGCAAAATTAAAAACGGAACCATTTAACTATGATATCCTCATTTGTGATGCTGACCCAAATAAGAGAGACGATTTGAATGATGGTACAGGAAGAGCGTCAAAAAAAGAATGTGTTCTTCCCGATGTTATGCTTTCTTCTCTCAAACGTATCAATCCTAATGTCTCCGAAGAGAAAATTAAGGAAATAGTAAAAAACTTAAGGCAGGATTACACGGGGACAGATATTGTTGATACTAACTATAAAAATATATAAACAAATCCGCAATAATATAAAAAAATCACAGTTCGCAAAAGACAATAAAGAAGACTTTGCTTTTGTAAAAGATAATTGATTTTGAGCATCCAGAAAAACAATACTTTTACAGCAGTTTCTCAGATGTGGATTCAAGGAAAGGTTTATTATCGCAGACCGGATATTCTTATCTTTATCAATGGAATGCCGATTGTGTTCATTGAATTAAAGAACAGCATCGTTAAGGTTGAAGAAGCATATAACAAGAATTTGAAGGATTATTTACGAGATGTCCCAAATCTATTTGCCTTCAATCAAATTTGTGTTCTTTCAAATGGATTAGAAACAAAGTTAGGCGCCTTCAATGCTACCTATGATTACTTTTTTGAATGGCTTAAAGTTGATAGTGAAAAGGAAATACTGGATCGAGAAGCTATCCATTCAGCTGAAAATATAAAAGACAGTTCAGTAAAATATTTTGTTGATGGTCTATTAAACAAGGATAAATTGATTGATTATATCGAAAATTTTATTCTCTTTGAGAATCAACGAATTAAAATTATCGCTAAAAACCATCAGTATTTAGGCGTAAATAATCTGATGGAATCCGTAAATAATAGAAAAGAATTGAATGGTAAACTGGGTGTTTTCTGGCACACACAAGGTTCGGGTAAATCCTACTCTATGGTTATGTTTGCCCGTAAGGTGAAACGCAAAGTGGCTGGTAATTTTTCATTCCTTATTATTACAGACCGTGAAGATTTGGATGCACAGATTCATAAGAATTTTGTGCGTACAGAAGTTATCGGTTCTAAAGAGGAATGTCAACCAAAAAACAGCAAGCAACTGCGAGAATTTTTAACTACCAACAAAGCATTTATTTTCACACTGATTCATAAGTTTGGATACGATAAGACAAAGAAGTATCCTATTCTTTCTGAACGTGATGATATCATTGTTCTAGTTGACGAGGCACATAGAACACAGTACAAAGATTTAGCAGAAAATATGAGAACAGCACTTCCTAATGCTAATTTTGTTGCGTTTACAGGAACCCCACTTCTCGGGGCTAAGCGTCTTACAAATCAATGGTTTGGTGAGTATGTTTCAGAGTATAACTTTGCACAATCTGTCGAAGATGGCTCTACTGTTCCATTGTTCTATTCCAGACGAGTTCCAGAAGTGGGCCTTGAAAATAATTTTCTTGATGATGATGTTGTAGATATTATCGAAGAAGAAAATCTTAATGAAGACGAAACTCGCCTATTGGAGAATGCATCTTCACGTATTTTAGAAGTTATTAAGCGTGATGACAGACTGGATAAGGTTGCTCAGGATATTGCATATCACTTTCCAAGACGAGGATTTCTTGGAAAAGGATTGGTTGTGTCAGTTGACAAATACACAGCTGTTAAGATGTATGACAAAGTTCAGCATTACTGGGCTATTGAAAAACAGAAAATTACGAAACAGCGAAATTCTGCCACTACAAAGGAAGAACGAGATCGGCTTACGGATATTCTTACTTATATGAATAAGGTGGAAATGGCAGTCGTTATTTCTGAAGAGAATGATGAAGAAGCCAAGTTTGCTAAACAAGGATTGAAAATATCGGAGCATCGTGCAAAGATGAAAGAAATTACACCTGATGGTAGAGATATCGAGGATAGATTCAAGAGTCCAGATGATCCTCTGCAATTAGTGTTTGTATGTGCCATGTGGCTAACAGGATTTGATGTGAAAAACCTTTCTACGCTCTATCTTGACAAGCCGATGAAGGGGGCACACGCTGATGCAAGCCATAGCTCGTGCGAACAGAGTGTATCCTGGGAAGCAAGCAGGGATCATCGTTGATTATGTAAATGTCTTTAAATACATGAAGAAAGCATTAACAGAGTATGCTAGCGGTGATGACGACACTGAATTTCCAGCGAAGAATATTGATCAGCTCATCGGATATATTGATAGTACGATTGATGAAGCTGATTCTTTCTTGTTATCATTGAAGATTGACTTAGAGAAAATAATTGCAGATTCCAATACTTTGGATAAACTGGATTCATTAAGAAGTGCTTATAACACTATTGTTGCTAAAGATGACAATAAAGAGAAATTCAAGGTTATTCTGAACACGTTAATAAACATCTATGAAGCATCGAAACCAGAAATCTTTGAAAAGAACTGGAATAATGATAAATTTGCACCGCTTGTGTATTTACATGGTCTCTTATATAACACTGTTAATGATGAAAAGGTTGCTCGTGCTAGACGAAAAATGAACCAAATTTTAGATGGCAGTGTCACAGCAAATAGGAATTTTGTTGAGAATGTTCGAGAAAAAGATGACGACTACATGATTAAAGGGTCAAAGGCTATTGACCTATCTAAGGTAGATATTGAACAGTTAAGACAAGAAATAAAATTGGCTGAGTATAAAGCTATTGAAATTGATGACTTAAAGGAATATATAGAGCAAGCGCTAGAACAAATGCTTAATAGAAATTGCACTAGAACAAAATTCTCCGAACGATTCAAACGCATTATTGATTCCTATAATGCAGGTGGAACAGAAAATGAAGATTATTACGAACAGCTTGTAAAACTTCTTGAAGAAATGCGCCAAGAGGACAATCGTGCAAATACAGAAGGTCTTACTGAAGAAGAATTGGAAATTTACGATTTATTGGTTGCTGGAAAGAAATTGACACAGGTTGAGGAGCAAAAAGTAAAACTCTCTGCAAAAAATCTGTTTAAGAAATTGATGGATAACCGTAGTAATCTTCTTGTTGTAGATTGGTACAAAGACGAACAGCCGCGTGCCAAACTTAAATATGAAGTTGAATTATCATTGAATCAGGATCTTCCTGAGAGTTATGACAAAGCAGCCTTTGATTCTAAGGTATCCTTACTCATCAACCATTTTGTTGATATGGCAGTACAAGGATATGGATGGATTGGTGCTGCATAGGATTATATTCACAATAATCATTTAATGTTTGTTATGAAGCCCATCCCACTTAAAAAATTAAGCGGGGAGCTCTTTTGGCGATAAATAACTAATAACAAATATCGTTGTTATTCCGGTATTTCTGGGTGTTGCAAAAAATGGTAACACCCGGTTTTTTTGTAGCTTTCAGATTTTATAAAGGAAAGTAGAGTTAATGGAAACAGATTTTTTTAAAAAGGATGGAGGGTTATCGATGGTTATATTGGAAATGTATCAAGGTGAGTATAAAAAAGAGTTAGCCGCGTTTAATTCTTTAGAAGAAGGGAGAGCTTTTGTAGCTCAAATCCCTGGCTATATTCTAGAAAAAACAGATGAGTTTGACATGGAATCTTTTAATCCTGCAAACTTACCGGATTATATGGAGATTGTCTATAACGGAAACATTGTACCCTTGTCTAAATGGATGTTCGACCCTAATGAAATTGTGATTATTGTTTGGAAAGAAATTTCAAATCTATCCGAACCAAACGATAAAATGATTGAAGGGTACTCACTAATCGATGCGTATGTCGTTAACAACGATGAAGTGAAAGCCTATGTCGAAGCCAGAGAAGAAAACTTCAGCAAGGCAAAAGACTTCTTAGAGCGCAGTGGATACGAAGTCGACAGAAGCTTTTTCGGAAGTGAAGACGGAGAAGCGATTCTCTACAGAAAACGCGGCACCGAAGATTGGCACTTCTTGTGTCACTTAGACCCGCTGTTTGTAGAGGTTGAAGATGTCGAAGGGTATGTCAAAGAAGAGATTCAATCGTTGAACTAGAGGTAGTTGCGAAAGCGTGAAGTAGTTTTACAAGCTTAATTATCTAGCAAGTTAAGAAAAGAGGAAGTTTGATGATTATCTTGATTAGTGGAGCTTCGCACACGGGGAAAACCTTACTAGCGCAAAGGCTTCTTGAAAAATATCATTATCCGTATGTGTCGATTGATCATTTGAAGATGGGATTGATTCGGAGTGGAAATACGTCGTTAACGGCGACGAGTGATGATGATGAGTTAACTCATTATTTATGGCCGATTGTACGAGAAATGATAAAAACGGCCTTGGAGAATCAGCAGCATTTGATTGTTGAAGGATGTTATATCCCTTCCAATTGGAGAGAGGATTTCACTGAAGACGAACTGCGCGAGATGCGAGGCTATTGTCTAGTGATGAGTGAAGCGTATATTCAAACTCATTTTGACGATATCAAAAAATATGCCAATGCGATTGAGAAGCGAATCGATGATGAATGGTGTACCAAAGAGAGCGTGCTAGAGGATAATGCGCGCTGGTTAGAGCGGGCAACTGAAAACGGGAGCGAGTTGGTTCTTATAGATGACCGCTACCCCGTAGAGATAGATGTGCTATAAAAGTAAATTAAAATAATGGAATTTAAAGGAGCACCATAAGTGAAAGCATTAATTGTTTTAGATTGTCAAAAAGGGATGTTAGCTAGAGGGGATTTTGACCTGCTTAGAGAGAATATTTTGAAGTTACAAGAGATGTTTAAAGCGAGCGGGGATCTCATTATTCATACGCGTCATATTGATGAGAATGAGGAGAGTATTATTTATAATGGTGATGAACGAGGAGCGCTTGATGAAGAGCTTTCTGCGGATGCGGATTTTATCGTTGAAAAAGACTCGCCAAATATTTTCCAGAGCGAAGAGTTGAAGGCGATTCTTGCGAACCATCCGGTCGATGAAGTGGTGATTACGGGACTGAACGCGGAATATTGCTGCTTATTTTCTGCTATTATCGCTTCAGACAGAGGATATAAGGTGACTTACATTGAAGATGCAACGGGCAGCGTCAATGACGGCGACACTTATGAAATGCCAGGGCTCGACCTTGTGGACTTCGTTGGCTGCGTCTTGGATTGGTCTGGGCAAGTCGAGGTGCTATACTTCGATGAGTTCAAAGAGAGAGGGTAACGTTAGAATTTGATGGAAGCAGGCAAAGTAAAAGTTGCTTGCTTCTTTTATTTTCGGACAAATAATCTTCAATAAGCATTGAAGCAACAACGGGAACGTGAGATAATGGGCTAAGACAGTCATTTTGATTAAAGGCATAAATAATTTTGTAACCGCAATCATGTTCTGGTTGCGACCTTGGAGGAACGATATGGATTATCAAGCAGTACGAAAAAAATATACGCTCTATACGAGAGCCACGGGGATTTTGACAATGCTCCTCATTCTTTGCGTCACGTTTGCAGTCAGTGACATTCCGATGCGAACAGGGGGCGTCCTTGTGATTGTCGCCGGGTTAGCTCTTGTCATCTATGTGATTAATAAATGGTATTTAACCACCGTGGCGAAATTGCTGCATGTGGATTTGGATTTGCATCGTGGGAACAATATATCGAGACGAATAAAGAGGCCAAAAGAGCGGTCCTCCGATTAGACGCGGCAACGTCGGAAGTGTCCTTGGCGTACATGACAGGGGACTTCGAGACGGCGATTCGAAAGGCCAAAGAAATCTTGAGTTGGGAAGGACTCCAACCGCAATATCGAAACTTCTTGCAAAGCTATCTGATCCGTTCAGTCGTGTTGAGTCAGCCGGAGTTGAGCCGTGAAGAGCTGGATGCGATGATTGGGGAATTGACGATCACAGACCCTACGCTGGCTGAAAAGACGCAAAAGATGAGTGTGGCTCTCTATGACCTAACAATCGCGCACGAGAGCAACGACTACTTCGAATCGTTAACGAACGAATACAAGTACCCCCAGCTAGAAATCATCTACTACCGAGCTTTAAACGCTGCGATTAAAGGCGATATGGTGCGTGCAAACGAGCTGCTTAACCAGCTTGTCGGTGAAGATGAGAGATTGTATGTTGTGAGGATGGGGAAAGAGTTTTTAGAAAGTAAATAAACATATTGTTAGAAATATTAGGAGGATTTTGAATGAAGGGTTCAGAAGCTAAAATGACCGCTTTTATGGAAGGTGCGGATAAGCGTTATGTAATTCCGGTTTATCAAAGAAAGTATGATTGGAAAAACGAAACTGTCGTCAGCTATACGACGACTTAAAGAAGATAGTGACAGACGGAAGAGAGAGCCATTTCTTTGGTAGTATCGTTTCTGCAGTTGTTCCTAATGGAAGTAAGATTGAATATCATATTATTGATGGGCAACAGAGACTGACAACTATCACATTATTACTATTAGCTATCCGTAATATGGTTGCTCAGGGAAAAATTAAAGACAGATGAAGGAAAAACTTGATGAACAAATCAGCCAACGTTTTCTTATTTCTCCATGGGCAAATGACGACGATAAGATTAAACTTCGTCCAGTAAAGAGCGATAGAAGTGCGCTTGAAAAATTGTTTGGCGACGAGGAAGATTATGATTATCGTTCAAACCTGACGATAAACTATCTATTTTTCCGCGATCTGTTGCTTCAAGAAGAAGTATCTGTAGCAGACTTATATGCAGCTATTGGGAAACTCGAAATCATCAGTATTACTCTGGATCAAGGGGATAATGCACAACTAATTTTTGAAAGTTTAAATTCAACAGGATTAGCTCTAACTGAAGGGGATAAGATTAGAAACTATGTTTTGATGACTCTTCCAGCTCAGGAACAGACAAAATACTACGATACGTATTGGAGCAAGATTGAGAAATGCACTAAGAACGACGTAAGTAGCTTCATAAGAGATTATTTAAGTATCAAACAGCAGATTACTCCTACAGTTAACAATGTTTATAAGGCTTTTAAAAATTATACAGAATCTATTTCGCTTCCGATTGATGTAATTCTAGAAGATCTACTTTACTATGCAAGATTCTTCGAGAAATTAATTTCTGGCAAGAGTGGATTAGGGGATAAAAAGTTGGATGATTGTTTATATCGTCTGAACCGACTAGAGATTGTAGTAACACGTCCGTTTCTGATGGAAGTATTCAAACTGAATCAGGATGGGAAGTTAACGAATGAGGATGTATTAAAAATCTTCCTGATTACTGAGAATTACTTGTTCAGAAGAAATATCTGTGAAGTGCCAACAAATGCATTAAATAAGATTTTCTTAACGCTTAATAAGGAAATTATTCGCTATGATAATACGGCAGAAGAATATGTTTCGAAATTTATTTTTACTTTGCTTTCGAAAAAAGAAAGCGGACGTTTCCCTAACGATGAAGAGTTTAGATTAGCGCTTGCTGAAAACCAGTGTATTTGATGCGAGGCAAATATAAGGGCTATTTATTTGAACGATTCGAAAATTATGGAACGATTGAAACGAAAGATGTTTATACGCATTTGGATTATAATGTGTATACAATCGAGCACATTATGCCACAACATTTGACTCCTGCTTGGGCTGAAGAGTTAGGCGATGATGTGAAAGAAATCCATGAAATCTGGTTACATCGTTTAGCCAACCTCACATTGACTGGATATAACCCAAACTTGAGCAATAAGACTTTTATTGAAAAGCGTGATGCAAAAGAAGGCGGGTATAAAACTAGTGGTTTAAGAATGAATCAAAAGATTGCCACAAAAGAATCATGGGGATTGAAAGAATTAGAAGAACGTAGTAAAGAAATGGTAGATCTTGCCATGGAAATCTGGGGTTATCCTGAATCGAACTTTGTACCAGTAGAGAGAGAGTTTGATTCTTGTACTTTAGATGATGAGAATTATGACATTACAGGTAGAGATATTGTTAAATATAGTTATCTAACGATAGAGCAGCCCGTAACAAGCTGGATTGATATGTTTGAACATGTCATCAAATTCTTGCATCAGAAAGATAAGTCGGTACTAATGCCTATTGCATACAGCAGAGAAGGGAATTCCGATTTGTCTTCGTATATTTCAAACGACGAGAACGATTTACGTAGCGCGTTGAAGATTGATGAGAATCTATTCATCGAAAAGAACACTAGTACCGCATTGAAGATGTCCATTTTGCGTAGAATTTTTGCGTTGTATAAAGTAGATCCTATGGATTTAGTATTCTTTCTTAAAGAACCTGAAAAGAAGAATGGTGTTGATGATGGACGAATAACCGCAATCGCAGACCTTTTTAAAGAATGGGCAGAATCAAAAGAGGGGATTAATTTTGATTTGAAGCGAAGTAATCGAACATTTACGCGATTTACAACGGAAGGCATGAGCGCTATTTTGCCAGATATTCCAAACGCTCCAAGTGGATGGAATACGGATAATCATTATTTTTATGAAATGGTCAATAGAAATGGTGAGACATCTTATATTCACCTGGCTATCAGTTCAAGAAATAGCACACCTGAGTTCAAATCAATTTGCGACAAGATTAACGAGTATTATTCAGCCAAGAAATGGAAAGAAGATTGGCAGTGGAGAATTCCGTTTAAGACTTCAAAAGTTCAACTCGGAGAGAAACTAGATAAAGAAAACGTTTTTGCTAAATTAGATTCTTGCTTGCAGGAAATCTTTGCATTTGAAACGGACTTGGCCAATAAGTTGAGCCAGTCAAATGAAGAAAAACTATAAAACATAAAAGCCAGAGGTTAGATGCAAGCTACCTCTGGCTTTGGTTTGCAAAAAAATATACCTTGACAAAATATTTGTCAAGGTATATTATATGGTCGTAAGGAGGTTCTTGAGATGGAAGAAATTCAAAGAATGCAAGATAATTTATTGTTAATAAGACGAACAGTGGGATGGACCGCAGAAGAATTCGGAGATCAAATTGGAGTTACTCGTCAAACGATAAATAATATTGAAAGTGGAAGAAACAAATTGACAAAAAAACTCAGTATATCGCAATGAGAAGTGTTCTAGATGTTGAGATTGCTAAACACCCAGAAGAAACTGAAATGTTAAGAACTCTTTTAGATATGCTAGTAGATCATCCTGAAAATTATTCCAAAAAGGATTACGATTATTTGTTAGAAAAAGCAAATATGATGTCACCTTCTATACTAGCAGGGACATCGACTCGAGCAAATGTTTCAACAGTATGGATGAAGGATGCTAAGAAAAATTGGAGTAATTGTTGCAGGGCTTGCAGCTTTACCATTTGCAGGGGTTCCCGTTGTAGGTGCTGTAATTGGTAGTTGGTTAGCTAAGGCAGTAAACAGTACAAGTAAGAAAAAAATAAAAACAATTTATTAAATATAAAAAAATAACTAATAAGGATGTATAAGTAATCTAAGTTTATTATCTGAAAAATAAATGTTAGTATAGGGAGAATAAAAAAATGAAAGTATTCATATTAACCGTATTAAGTGTATTAATTTTAATTGCAATTGTGAATTATAAAACAAAATTCTATTGGAAATATCAAGCAAATATTAAGTGGAAGGAAATCCAACCGGATATTAAAGAGCTTCAGATGTTGCATAAAGATTATTTTCAAGATTTAAAGGGGATGGGAGTTTTAGATAATCTTCTTTTTAAAAACTACTAAAAACTAAATTTAATAAGATTAAAAGCTAATTATTTTTGACTATGTAGATTTCTGCAAGAGTAAGAAGATTCCAGTTAATTCAAAGCATGAAAATATTGCTAGTATGATTGAAGAGACAGAATGGGCAATTATGAATCCAAAAAGAATTAATCAATAACTTATTAAAACGTGCTCAGAAAAATTTATGATAAAGAGTATGAGAGTATGATGCTTTCAGGAGAAGGGCTCCTAGAAGAAAGACAAAATTCAATTGCCCTTATTTCGGAAATTGAAGAATTAATAAACACTATTGCTCAAAGACCTAAGTCGTTTGATGTGTCGTTAGAAGAAATAAAAATTGAAAAAGGCAAATTTCAAAAGTGCTTTTAGATTTTGCTAATTTGGAAAGAGAGAATCTAAAGAATGGTGCGAAAGGTATGGGTATTGGAGTAGCTGTTGGTGGTGCTGTAGCCGGGTTGGCGCCAACTACAGCTTTATGGATTGCTACAACATTTGGAACGGCATCTACAGGGACAGCGATTTCTGCATTAAGTGGTGCTGCAGCAACAAACGCAGCTTTAGCTTGGTTAGGTGGAGGAGCGCTTGCGAGTGGAGGTGCAGGTGTGGCTGCAGGACAAGCGTTGTTAGCTCTAGCAGGCCCAATCGGTTGGGGGTGTTGCTGCAGGGGAGTGTTGGTAGGTGGTTTTCTTGTTTTTTTAATAAGAAACTAAAAATACAAGGTGAAAAGAAAGAAGAAATTAAGCGAATTAACCAGTTTACTGAAGGGTTACAAGAAGTTAGATTACAAATTGAGCAAATTAAAAAAATCAAACTACTTCAATTTATAAGAAGCTGGTTAAGGAAAAAGAAAAAAATTGCTTGAAATATATTAATGTAGATTATTCAACTTTATCTCTAAATGATAAGGAACAACTAGGGGCTTTAGTTAATAACGCAAAATCACTATCGATGTTACTTGGAAAAAAACATTAGAGGAGTCTAAATGATGATGTTCGAAAAATTTTTTTAAAAAGTTCCGAAAGATCAGGCTGTAGCTGCTTGGATTAATTATTTAAATCAGGTGAGATTAGATCGTTTATTCCAAGGGTTACAAGAACAAGATCTAAATTTGGGAGAAGCTTTAAACACTTTAAATTCAACGCTAAAACAGATAAACGATGTTATTATTGAGCGAAATCGTGGCGGAATAAAAGGAATGCACGGATTTATTGCAGAGGTAGCGGAATGTGGCATTGACAATGCGAGAAATCTAGTTCAAGGGAAAGAAGGAACATGTGAATGGGTAAATGATAATGGACCAACGGATTTGGTTCGCAATGGTATAGAGATTCAACAGAAATTTTATAATGATGGCAGAAATTTATCCTTACAGGCAATTAAACAACATTTGGAGAAATACCCTGATTTTCTCAAAGGGAATAGAAAATACCAAATACCATCTGATCAATATGAAAAAATTAAATATTTACTTTCTATCTCAGAAGAGCAAGCAAATAAAATGCCAACTAAAAAAATGGAGAGTTTTCTTTAAAACAATGGAAAGCTGTGCATAGTTTTTTTTGAAGAAGGTAAGGTGAAGTTGGAGGATATCGAACCTTCAAAAATTGGAGTATAAAGATGTTCAAAAAAATCAGATTGGTAAAAACGATAGAAACTGAAAAAAATCAATTAGAAACACAGATAAAAACAAATAGAGAAAAAAATATAATAAAAAGTAAACCTACTTTAAAGGAAGGTGCACAGGCTGCTGCAGGTGCTGCTGTCATAGAAGGCGGATATACTTTTGTAAATGCAATCTATAAAAAAAGAAAAAGCTGGGAAGGCTATAAAAAGAATTTACCAATGATGATTGGATAGAAATTGCAAAAGAAAAGTGGAGTTGGGACTCTGAAAGGTGGAGCTCGAGGTATAACTATCTATGCTCTAACAAATTATACGGCGACACCTGCCGCAGTTGCTAATGCTTTATGTACTGCATCTTTTGGAATTGCAAATGAAGCTAACAAGTATAGAAATGGAGAGATTAGCCAAGAAGAATTTCTTTGGAATGCTGAATTGTTATCTGTTGAAGTAAGTGTTAGTGCATTATCTTCTGCAATCAGGGCAAGTTGTAATACCGATTCCTGTAGTTGGTGCAGTAATAGGAAATGTTGCAGGAACCTTCCTTTATCAAATGGCAAAAGATAATTTGAATAAAAAAAGAACAAAGACTAATCAAACAATACTTAAAAGGAATTGCAAGAGTACAATGCATTTCTTGATAAGAAACTACAAAAATTATATCAGAGAATTAGATGTACAGATGAAAGAATACTATAAACTTTTAGAGATGGCATTTTCTCCAGATTATGAGATGGCATTTCAAGGTGCAATTAATCTAGCTAGATACTTAGGAGTTCCTGAAGAAGAGATTTTAAAAAAATGAGAAAGATATTGATGTTTATTTTTCAGGAATAGAAAAAAAGGAGATGTTAAGGGATGAAACGTAAAACCTATAATATATTAACGAAGATTCCAATTTACGGTACATTTTTAAAACACTCTTTGAAAAGAGGAAAAAGTGATATTGTGTAGTCCACTGCTCGAGGAGATAGGGAAAGATGGTCTTAATTCGTATGAAATATTTCAATATCTAGAAGAAAAAAATATCCAGGAGAAGTTGTAACTAATGCACGATTTGCAGAAGGCTGGGGAGCGTTAGCGGGAAAACGAAAAAGATAAGTATGTGTCTCTCTTTATGACTTAACCAGCGCATGAAAGCAACGACTACTTCGAAGCGTTAACGAACAAATTCAAGTTTCCTCAGTTAGAAATCATCTAATACAAGGCATTGAATACCGCAATTAAGAGTGATACAAATCAGGGAAAAAGAAAGCAAGCTTAATAAGGTTAGACTTATTAGTGAAATTTAGGGTAAAGAAAAGAATTCTTGTGGGGATAACTTCAATATTGAAAACAAAAGAAAAATATTGATATAGGAGACGACATGTACTACGACATTAAAAAGTATCAAAAAGAACTAAAAAAATATCAAGTTACAGAATAACATTGAGTGTGAATTATATTCAATTGTTGCATCTATTATACGGGAATCAGATGAAAATATTTGTTTAAGAGATGTTACAATGAGAAGAAGAACTAAAACAGGTGAAGAAAGTAGATATTATGGGGAATCTGGGTTTCCAGACTTCGTAGTCGTTTCTTGTGAAGAGAGTGGAACTCCAGAAATCTTAGGAGCTGTAGAAGTAAAGTATTTGGGGAAAGCCTGTAGAAACGAGAAAGATAAAAAAAGCAATTAGAAGGGCACATATGTACATTTAATAAAGTGTTATATACTAATGGATTAATCTGGGAATTTCATAGTGTAAAAGGTATAGAAAAAAAGTAATTGAAATTCCAATGAATGATATAGAAGAGGATGCTTCTAGAAATTTTAAAAAGTTGATAAAAAGAGTTGTCAGTTTTTTTGGAATAAAGAATAGATGCTTATTTGTATAGAAAAATAAAAAAGGTGAACAAATAATATAAAAATGTTAGTTTTAGTTTCATGAAATTTAAGGGAATATTTTAATCTATAAAAGGTTGTGTAAAAAATGTTTGAGATTTACCCGTTTATAGAGGAGTTAATGAATGCTTCAAGCACTGTACAAAAAAATAGAAATATTTAAAAAAATGGGGTTTAAAGAACTGTCGAGTTTATTTATTTGATGAAAAAAATTCCCAATTTGAAAATTTAGATTCTCAAATTGAATATGGGAAAATTTAAATTATGTGGATTAGGGGATTATAAAAAGACTTGGATTATAGATAATAAAATTTTTAAATGAAGATACAATCATTCCTACCTTATGTATTGTAAATTTTGATTTGAACATTTTTACATATATAGATAATGTATACAGAGGTAGAAAAAGTTCCGGATCAAGAAAATTTTTATCAAGTTTCTTTCAAAAACTCAAGTCTTTAAAATTAACAAACAATATTTCTACTGCTTTAATAGAAAAGGTACACGACTCCTTTAAAAGAGGAAATTCTAGCAAAGATGATAGAAAGCTATGTTTATTACGATAGTATTGATTTTGAGACATTTCAAGTAACCTCAAATTATGTTTTTATCAGAGGATAAGTACACATGGATGAAAAAAATTTGGAATGATGCAAATTATTTATTAAATAACAATGACTCAATACAAAATTATAATGCAGTCTTTTGTTATATAGCAAAAGCGTTTATTTTGAAGAATAAAAAAAGAAATATCAGAAGAAGAACGAATAAAAAGATTTAAAGAATACTGTTTTAACGAATTAGAAATATTTTTGGAGCTAGAAATGTTTATATTAATTCTGTTCTTAAAGAATGATAGTTCTGTTCAAGAAATATTTAAGAAACTTCAAATAGGAGCTAAAGAGGTACTGAAAAAAAGTTAGTAACACTGTCTGGGGACATTTATCATATAAGGCTATTAGAGCAAAGTTTTTTTAACTGATTGTATTAAAGACGATGGCATAATAAGGCTTCATTATTTTTGCAACTGCTGACTCGGATTAGGGGAATGTGTTAGGAGCTAATCCTGTTAAAATGTTTGTTTATTATAACGGAAAAATATATTACTGTACGAAATTATAGTTGGCAAACCTTATTTTTCAAAAAGAAGAACAAGAATTGTACTTTAATGATACAGTTGTTGAGTCTCGTGTGAAAAAAATGCATCAAACAAGGATTTTTTTCTTCTGCAAAAGAAAGAATAATTGTAGAGTTGAAGGGTATACTAAACCATGAAAATATATAGATGCTTTATAGTGCGCTTTTTAACATATAAAGGGAAGGACGAGTTGATTAGTGTTTCAATTTTACTATGAAAAATGAGTATTAATTTAGTTAGTGGGGAAAGATAAGATGAGTAATCCAAATGTACACATGTATAAAAAGAGTCAGTTTTTAGCAATAGAATTTAGAAAAAAGCGGTAGAATGTGCTCAAAATGAAGGGGCGTTTAATGGGAATCAAATTTTAAGTAGATTTCCAAAAAGGGTGTTAGTGGGGAAATAAGTAGTTTGTTAGCTAAATATCTTTTTGAGAATGGTATCAATTCGTATGAAGTTAGCGGAACTTTTTCGAAGTGAGAATCCTGAGGAAACACAATCTCATGCTTGGTTAATGCTCGAAGGTAATACTATTGTCGATATAACCGGAGATCAATTCAAAAAAACAATCCATTATTTCAATATTTTTTTCTAAAAGAAGTTTATGTAGGGGCCAATGAACGATTTTTTTATGAGTTGTTTGAAGATATAGCAAAAATTTCCTTATGAAGACTTTACAGAAGGAACTAGTAAAAATAAATATACAGAGAAAAAAAGAACTATGAAATTATTTTTAGGATATATACAGAATTAAATTTTTGAATTGCTAATAAAATTTATTAATCAAACAAACCGGAGCCCTGTAATGTACTGACCCCAAAAAAAGTTAGACAATTAATTTAAGCAAAGGATTTAGTTCTGTATTGTACAGGACTAAGTCCTTTTAATTTTACTTTGATTCGTTTGTTGTTGTAATAATCAATATAATCGATGATTGCCCCCTCAAGTTCCTTAATAGATTTAAATGTCTTTTCATATCCATAAAACATTTCTGATTTAAGAATGCCAAAGAACGATTCCATCATGCCATTGTCAGTACTATTACCCTTGCCAGACATCGATGGCTGAATGCCTTTGCCTTCTAAGAATTTATGGTATAACTCATGCTGGTATTGCCATCCCTGATCACTGTGGAGAATAGTATTCTCGTATTGTTCTTCTCTAAAAGCTTTCTCTAACATATCTTTTACTTGGTTTAAATTCGGTGAAGACGATAGAGAATAAGCTATAATTTCGCTGTTATAACCATCTAAAACAGGTGATAGATATAGTTTTTGGTTGCTTGTTGGGATAGAAAATTCTGTAATATCTGTATAGCACTTTTCCATCGGTTTTTCAGCTTCAAATTGGCGTTGAATAATGTTCGCAGCTTTCTTTCCAACTTCTCCATGATAAGAAGAATATTTACGCTTTCTGCGAATACGAGCACTTAGCCCCAACATTTTCATCAAACGTTGTACCTTCTTATGATTTACGATGAAACCACGGTTTCTAAGCTCAAGAGTAATATGACGATAGCCATAATTTCCTTTATGCTCGGTATAAATGGTTTGTATTTCGTTTTTAATGGTATGATTCTTATCTTCTTGGTTTAGCTGCTTTAAGTGATAGTAGTAAGTTGAACGAGCAAGTTTAATAATCTTTAGAAGAATATCTAAAGGAAACTCAGGCACTAACTCTCTGACAATCTGTGTCTTTCTTCTTTCTCTTTTTCCTCCTTCAAGCGGAGTTCTCTCAACTTTTTTAGAATGGCATTCTCCGCTCTTAAATACTCATTTTCAGCCTGAAGGCGTTCTAGTTCTGTCATCTCTTCTGGTTTTTTCTTTGGCTTACGTCCCATTTCAGGTACTCTCCCTCTTGTTTTCTCAACAATAGTATACTTATTTTTCTTGTATTGTGCGAGCCAGTTGTGAAGAGTGGCACGCGCAGGGAGGCCGTATTCGAGAGAAACTCTTTCGTTACTCCAACCTTCGAGTAAGACTTTATCAATCATTTCTTGTTTTATTTCTGGAGAATAATAATTATTTCTCCCTTTTTTAACTATCTCTAACCCATAACGTTCAATCAATTTAATCATGTAGGAAAGATTTCTCGCATCTATACCGAACATATCTGCAAGTCGTGAGTAGCTAAATCCTTGTTTTCTGAGTTCATAAATCTGAACTTTATCTTCATAAGTTAATTTCATAATAAAAACACCCCAAAAGTTAGATTTTGTGTCTAACTTTTGGGGTGCACTTCAGTAAAGGGCTCCGGCTTTTCTTTTTATTTCGCAACCGCCTTCTTGTAGTACATCTCTAACCCAAGCGCTGCGATTAGTAGCACAGCACCGACGGGTAAGTAGAGGGTTGGGTAGATGGAGCTTGTTCCGTAGATGTCGAAAACTCCTTTGAGGAAGCTGCCAAAGATAAAGGTGAGGACACCCATCTTGTAGGCTGCTTGTGCGTCTTCTGACTCCAGGAAGGTTTTCCCGGTCATTTTCGCTACGAGATTTGGCACCACTCCAAGCACAAGTGGAATCATAAATAGCAAGTACATGAATGGGGAGTAGACTTGATGGCTGAAGAATTCATACACCGTTCCGACGACCAGTGTCGCCACCGTTGCGACTGTGTAGAATGTCAGTCCTGTTTTCTTTTTATAAGTAGACAATGTCACTCACCTCTCTTTCTTCGATGTTTCGACCGTTTGTTGTCGGTTTGTTAATGATTTGTCCGTTAAAGTACATGGTTGATGATCCGCCGCCGTCTAAGTTATAAGCGGTTGTGACGTTCAATTCTTTCATAAAATCAGCTAATTGTTTCAACGATAATCCTTTACTTTCGCTAGTACGTCCGTCTGACACCACGAATACATAAGTGTTGTCGTTGATGATTCCGATAGCGGTACGCGGGTTGCTCGCCATGGCTTTCCCAACTTCGTCTGAACTATCTACGGCTATTTTTCCGTTTTCAATCAACGCTGGGCCAAATGACAAGACTTGCATCGCGCCGTTATCGACTAACTGTTGCGCTGTGATGTCACCTTCTTTGATGATGCCGAAGCTTCCGTCCTTGTATATGACTAAATCTTCTTGGTCGGCACTCTGGCTCTGGCTTCGCAAGAGTTGTCCGTTACGAACAACGTATCCAGCATCTCTAGCTCCGTAGTAGTCCCCGTTAATCGCAAGGACTGCGTTCACGCTTTTAGCAGTTGTTGACGTCTTCGCGGTTACGTTTCTGCCGTATGTTTCGTCGGCCAAGGCAGTCTTTATCGACGCGTTGCCTTTGATTTTCACCGTTGCGACGTGGATTTGCGTATTGTTTCGCTCGTACGTCTCAATCATGATGGATTTTATATCGTCCTCGTAGGCCGTCGCCGTGCTCACGGTTGGCGTTGTAGAAGTGCCAGTGCTAGTAGAGCTACTTGAGTTCCCCGACGTTCCCGTGCCACTTGCGCTAGTTCCTGTGGCCGTGTTCGTTGCTGCCGCCGTGTCATTACTGAACTTTGCCAGGCTCTTTGAGATGAAGAGCGTATCGGCAACGACCATTCCCGAAAGCCCCGATGAGGACTGCCGTATAAGCGGTCGTTAAGATTTTTCTGAGTGATTTTCCTTTTTTGTTATTTGACATAATGCACACCTTTCTCTTGTCCAAAAATGACTTTTTTCTGTACAAACCAGTTAAAGAAGAACATCCCGATTTCGGTGATGATTTTACCAACGAGTGGTCCGATGCCGAATCCGTAGCTGAGGCCCATTAAAATCAATGTGTTCAGCGTTAATGAGAAGCTGGCGAGTAAAATATAGCCGCCGAGTTCTTTTAAGAAACGGTTTGTCGCTGGCAAAGACGAATTTCTTATTCACGAAGAAGTTGAATCCAGCGCTGATCACCCTTGCGACCACGTTAGCGGTCACGAGTGGTACGCCGATAAAAATCTGGAAGGCGTAGAGGGTGTAGTCTAGAAAAAAAGAGAGGATTGATGATAGGGCGAATTGGAAAATCTCTTTGTAGATTCTGAATGAATCGCGAAGAGGATTAAAGTGTGAGCCCTCATTTTTGTTCTCGTAAATCGTCTGAATTTCTAGTTCGCAGAATGGGCGTTTTTCTTTTGCCCAAACCATCAACACGTTCATTTCGTATTCGAAACGTGATCCTGAGATTTCAAGCATTTTCTCTAAATGCGTGCTTGAGAATCCACGAAGACCGGTTTGTGTATCGCTAATTTCCGTGCCACTTGTGAGTTCGAAAATTTTCAAGGTGATTTTGTTTCCGACACGGCTTCTCAGTGGGACGTGGGTTCCGTCGAAGTTACGAACGCCAAGTACGAGGCTATCTTTCTCAAGCGATGCCCTAGTGGCGATACGCATGATGTCTTCTGGACTATGTTGTCCGTCCGAGTCCGCCGTTACGATAGCCACTTCCTCGCCTGCGTATGTTTCTTTAATGTAGCGATAAGCTGTTTTTAATCCCTCGCCTTTTCCTTTGTTTTCAGGATGCGTTAAAACGGTCGCTCCTGTGAGTTGGTTGAAGATAGGAAGATATTTCTCCCCGCTGCCATCATCGACAATGACTACTTCTAAGTCTTTGGCGTTTAGTTGTTGGGTTAAAGTGATTAATTTTTCCTCTGGTTCATATGAAGGGATAATTACGATAGTTTTCATTGTTTGTCACCGCTCGCCTGGTGGGGGAGCTTCTCCTTTCCGTTTGGATAACTATACTTTGCACCATGAACCTAAAACGTACTTAAAAGAGGTGGAAAAAAATAAAAAAGCTCGGTAAGATAGAGACGAAGGAAAAAATAGTAGTGTAAAATATATCGATAGAAGTGAAGAAACGTAAAAGGAGGTATGATGATGGCAACGATAGAAAGTGGAGCGAGATTTGGGATTCCGCTGGTATTCCTAGTGAGTTCAGTGTTTATTGCGACATGTGTGCTTGTCATTTTCGTTCGCCGATGGACAGCCGCAAAACAAAGCGGAGGTCCGTTCATGGCAGCTTTTCATATCGCAAATGGAACATTTTACATTCATGTGGCGTTCTGTTTCAAAAAGCGTCGTATTCCTCTATCATCTATTCGCCGGATTTCGTTTGATTTCATGCGCGGTCGAAAAGGTGGAGGTGCTCGTTATTTCGTCATCATTGAACAAAAGGATGGAACCACGACCATGTTCTTCATGGGAAAGAGCAAAACCAATGATGCGCTGCTAGAGCAGTTTCCTCAAGCTGTGAAGCGGTATCCGATTAAGGTTTCCCTAAACTAATTTGAAAAAGCAGTACCTATAGTAACATCTCACATTGCACGATGAGTGCATGAGTGCTATAATAGGTACTGCTTTTTATTGGACATGAATTGTTTTCAGAGAATTTACAAAAAATGAAAATTATTTACAACGGAAAGGGGAGAAAATAATGTCTACTCATAAAAAAGTATCACTTTCAGAAGTAAACCAATCGATTGAAACGCCAAAGAATAATAATTTCTGGCAAAACTTAAAAGCCTTCTTAGGCCCCGGAGCGCTTGTAGCAGTAGGGTACATGGACCCAGGTAACTGGATTACCAGCGTGGTCGGAGGGGCTTCGTACAAATATACATTGCTTTTCGTAATCCTTATTTCTTCATTAATCGCAATGCAGTTGCAACAAATGGCAGGGAAACTTGGGATTGTTACACGTATGGACTTAGCGCAAGCAACAGCGCATCACGCACCGCAGTGGCTTCGTCATGTGTTATGGGTGATTGTCGAATTAGCCTTGATGGCGACAGACTTAGCGGAGGTGCTTGGATCGGCCATCGCCTTGAACCTCTTATTCGGGATTCCAATTATGGGAGCCATCTTTATCACGGTACTCGACGTCTTCTTGCTTCTTGGAATTATGAAGCTTGGTTTTAAGAAAATCGAAGCGATTGTATCAACGTTGATCTTAACGATTCTATTGATTTTCGTTTATTTAGTAGCGTTAGCAGAACCAAGTATCTCAGGAATTTTCACAGGATTCCTACCAACAGCGCAGTTATTCGAACCAACAGCCCCTGGGCACGATAGCATCTTAACATTGGCGCTAGGGATTGTCGGAGCAACGGTAATGCCGCACAACTTATACTTACATTCATCACTATCACAAACGAGAAAAGTGGACTACACGGATCCAGACAACGTGCATAAAGCCGTTCGTTTCATGACATGGGACTCAAACATCCAGTTGAGCTTAGCGTTCGTCGTGAACTCACTCCTATTAATCTTAGGGGCAGCGTTATTCTTCGGACATGCATCCGAAATCTCAGCCTTCTCGCAAATGTACAATGCATTGCAAGATTCGAAGATTGCTGGAGCGGTCGCAAGTTCGACATTATCGACACTCTTTGCCGTGGCGCTTTTAGCGAGTGGACAAAACTCAACAATTACAGGAACATTGACAGGACAAATCGTGATGGAAGGTTTCTTACATATGAAATTACCACAATGGATTATCCGTCTTGTGACTCGTTTATTCGCCTTACTACCGGTGATCGTCGTAGCGATGGTATTCGGTTCGCAAGAAAAAACATTGGACCAACTCTTGGTTTACTCACAAGTATTCTTATCAGTGGCGTTACCATTCTCCATCTTCCCATTGATTTACTTCACGTCGAAGGAATCACTCATGGGCGAATTCACCAACGCCAAATGGAATACCTTCCTTGGATACGCGGTAGCCGTTATCCTAACCATCTTAAACTTCAAGTTAATTTTTGATTTATTCTAAAACGAAACGGGCATCTTCGGGTGCTCGTTTTTTATATTGTTTTCCTAAATTTCACAAAGGTTTTATTGTATTTTTCTAGAGAATAGGATAGATTATAAGTGAAGGATGGAACCGCATTCAACGGTTCGCCGATACGAGTAGAATGAGGAGGATGGTTATGAATTTCCGTTTCGTGAGGATCCAAATACGGCAACGATACTGTGCAAGCATATTGCAAGAGGAGAACAACCAATTCTATATGTAAGTCACGACGAGGACGATGGCATGTGGCAGTTTCTATGCAACGAGGAGCATACCATTGAGGACTTGATGTTAGTGACCTTGAAACAAGCCTACGAGCTCGATTCCTCTATCGGGGAAATCAAAGACTTACCTCTAGGAAACGAGGCTTGGAGGGAAAATCCACAAATGCCGTGGAGAAGTTAAAGTTGAGGATGAATCGCTGGGTAATCGTAGAAAACGACAGTGAAAGGGAGAAAAGAATGAAGAGTATTTCGAAAACAGTAAAATTAGGACTTTGTGCAGCCATGCTGATTGGCTTAGCAGGTTGCGGAAAGACGCAAAAAGAAACGACGACACAGGCAGCTCCAGAGACGACAACTGTAGCGGCACAGACCCAGGAAGCACCGCAATGGGTTGCGACCTATACCAATATCAGCAATCCTTCAAGCGTGGAGGAAGTGAAGGCGTTGTTGTCTGCGTACTTGGATAAAGAAAGTGTGGAGAAGTTTTTCGAGTTTGTGAATGACTACAATGAGACTGTCGGCGAAACGAGCTTGCAAGGGGATTTTGCGTCATTTACAAAAACGGAGTATGACGTTGAGAAAATCAGCGCGCTTTGGACTGCAAAACACGGCGATTTTGTTGGAACGAACTGCCGCATCAATACGTATGCGTTGCTGAAGAATAAGATTACGATTCCGAAGATTGCTGCGGACAGTGAGCTCTTATTTATCGATAATGATGCGATTGATAAGGGACATCTCTTTAGTGCGGACGAAAAAGAAGACTTGAATCGTTTGTTCTCGCGTGTGGAAACGGAAGCCACGACTGACGTGAAGACGCATGCGAAGAAGATGGAACAGTTCCTGTCGCAATTTACTTTTGACGAAAATGCGCGTATGCTCTCAGTCGTGATTCACGATAATTTGGACGGGGAATCGCTCTTTATTGGCCACGTGGGAGTCTTAGTGCCGACGGGTGATGGGTTCCTATTTGTCGAAAAACTCACCTTCGAGGAGCCATACCAAGCGATTAAATTCAAGACGAAAGAAGATGTCTACAAGTATCTTGAAACGAAATATCAAGACTATACCGGAGAAGGCCTAGCGAAGCCGTTTATTATGGATAACGATAAATGGGTAGAGATGAAGTAAAAATAAGTTATTCGTCTTGAACATAGAATTTGGAAGTAGCGATGGAGGAAGAAAGGATGGCTTCTAGCAAGGAATACTTAGCCTATATTTCAGAACAAATATCGAGATTAGAGGATATCCGCTATAGAGCAATGATGGGGGAATATATTTTGTATTACCGAGAAAAGGTTGTCGGCGGCATTTATGATGATCGATTCCTAATCAAAAATGACACAACTGCCAGAGAATGATGCCTGACGCTTCATTGGAACGCACATATGAAGGGAAAAAAGAAATGCTACTGATGGAAAATGTAGAAGATAAGGAGTACTTAACGGATTTGTTTAAGGCTATCTATGATGAACTGGCGGCTCCCAAACCCAAGAAAAAGAAATGATGCGTGGAAGAGAACCTTTCTGTTTTGGACGATTAGCAGTCAGTCCTGTGAATCTATAAAGTAACGATAACACCTGTAGCAGTTTCAAAGTACTACAGGTGTTTTTGATGTGCTGGAAAATGGTTGGATGAGAATATCCTCTTCTCCCGTTATTTGGTATAATGACGGTACAGTTTAAGTAGAATTCTGAAACAGAAAACAAACGACGAAGAGCACTAGTGCTAGTAGTTTTATAGAAAAGTAGGACACTAAAGATGAACATGAGTATTAGAGAAATTATAGATAAAGAAGAAAAAGAATTGATTTCAAAAGAAGTTTTATATGATCTTCCGGAATGGTTTGGAATGCCAGAAAGTACGCAGGAATATGTCGATGATGCGATGGACAAACCGTTTATAGCTTGTTTTGTAGAGGATAAGCTCGCAGGATACGTTGTGTTGAATGCTACGAGTGAGGATTGTGCAGATATTTTTGTGATGGGAGTCAAAAAGGAATTTCACCGGAAAGGAATCGGCAAAAAATTAAATGAGGCGTATGAACAACTAGCTGGGAAATTAGGGTATACTTATTCCCAAGTGAAGACTGTAAAAATGGGACATTATGAACAGTATGATCGCACGAATCTTTTTTATAAGGCGATGGGGTATAAGGAGTTAGAATGCTTCCCGACTTTGTGGGATGAATGGAATCCGTGTCAAATCTATATTAAATATTTAGGGGCATGAAGCAGAAAACTACAGAAAATAGGAAACAGAGGAGAGTTCGATGAAAGTAAAGAAGATAGGAATCGTTAGCTTATCTAGCGGAATAATGGGAGAGAACTTCATTCAGCATGAGCTCAATCTTGGAAAAAAACGTTTAGAAGAGTACGGTGTAGCAGTTGAATTTTTACCTCATGCTTTAAAAGGGCTTGAATTTATTAAGCAACATCCAGAATGTAGAGCGCAAGACTTGCTAGATGCATTTCAAGATGACTCGATTGATATGATTTTATGTGCGATTGGCGGGGATGATACGTATCGCCTACTCCCTTACTTATTTGAACAGGACGCGCTTAAAAAGGTTGCTAAACAGAAGATTTTTTAGGCTTTTCAGATACAACAATGAATCATTTAATGTTACATAAAGTTGGCATTCAAAGCTTTTATGGGCAGGCTTTCTTACCGGATGTATGTGAACTTTCGTCGGAAATGCTTTCATATACGAAATCGTATTTTGAGGAATTACTGACAACGGGAAGAATTAAAGAAATTCGCCCCAGTGACATTTGGTATCAAGAAAGAGAAGATTTTTAGTGAAAAGGGATTAGGGGTTTCGATGCCAAGTTTTCCAAATCAAGGGTTTGAATTATTAAAAGGAAACGCTCAGTTTAGTGGGCCGATTCTAGGAGGATGCTTAGAAACAATGTATGATTGTTTCGATTCTTCAAGATATGCCGATTCTGTACAGCTTACTCAGAAATATAAGTTATTTCCAACGCTTGAAGACTGGAGTGGGAAAATTCTGTTGCTGGAAACAAGCGAGGAACGACCAAGTGTTGAGTTGTATCGAAAGATGATTCAAGCTTTTAAAAACAGTATGGAATCTTTGATGTAGTTTCTGGTGTATTGGTGCGTAAACCTCAAAATGAAATTCATTACGAAGAATACAAAGAAGTCCTGCTAGAGGAGCTGGAAGACAAAGAGGTCTCTATTGTTTACAATATTAATGTTGGACATGCGACACCACGCAGTATTGTTCCTTTTGGAGTACATGCTCAAGTTGATGTGGATGCACAAGTCATCCGATTTGATTATAATAAATAGAGTAGAGATTAGAGTTAGAAAAGGGGATAAGAGATGGATCTAAAAGATTTTACAGAAAAAGAACAAGAACAAATTAAAAAAAGGGTTTGAGTACTGCGGTGTTGACGGACAAAGAAGCGGCTAAGAAAAATTTTTAGCGCTAGTGCCAGAAGAATGGATTAAGGCAATTCCGTTCTTAGTCAGAGGTCATGCGACAACAAAAACTGTTCAACGCATCGCGAAAAGAAAAATCCTGAACTTTACGCAGTTGCAAAAACAAGAAGGAGAACTTCCTGAAAAAAAGAACGCGAAGAATTGCGTGAAATCATCACTGGAATTTTCCAACAAAAAAATGAACAAACATAATATTAAATAATGACAGGTGCCGTGCATGGATTCGTGCATGGCGCTTTGTATTTTCGCTGAAATACGATACAGTAGAAGGTGAGAAGGGCCTCTTCAAGGTGGCCGGTAGAAAAGGGGAGTAAAAATGGAACGAATTAAACCAGTAGAGTTTCAAGCGTTGAATCAAAAAGAGGACATCACGATTCTAGATGTTCGTGAAGTGGAGGAATTCCAATCAGGGCATATCGAGGGGGCCTTGAATGCGCCGCTAAGTACGTTGGATAAAGGATACGAGCAACTGGATGCGTCTAAACGCTATTATGTGATTTGCCAAGGCGGCATGCGTTCGGAGCGTGCGTGTCAGTTCTTAGAGACAAAAGGTTTTGACGTGGTAAACGTTGAAGGAGGAATGAATCGGTGGAAAGCTTAAAGCAAACGACCGAGGTGCAACTAGTTCCTTTTAATAAAAGCTTCCTTGAAACGATTTGGAAGATTGGTTTTTCAACGGAGAAGCCAGAGTGGACGAAGTTGAACGCACCGTATTTTAATGATTATCGCAAGTTTAATGATGCGAAAAGTTTTTGGTGCAAGCCCGATTGCGGGCTTTTTAACGAGCGAAGATTGCAGATGTGTTGTCGCTAACGGTCAGCCTGTCGGGATGGTTTCAAAAATCATGGGAGGATGAAGCTACACGATGGCTAGAAATCGGAATTGTGATCTATGACGACCAGTTATGGAGCCAGGGAATTGCGACCACTGCGCTAACGAAGTGGGTGGACGCCATTTTCAAGAAACCGATGCGCTCGAACATATTGGCATGACGACTTGGAGTGGGGAACGGTGGGATGATGGCCGTTGCTGAGAAATTAGGGGTTCCTAAAGAGGGCCAGATTCGGAAGGTTCGCTACTACCAAGGTCAGTACTATGACAGTATGAAGTATGGAGTTTTACGTGAAGAGTGGAATACAAGAGCATAAAGATAAAGAAAGAGACTGATTACGAAAATCAGTCTCTTTTAGTATGTGAGTGATTATTTCCCAGGAGTGTTTGGGTCTAAGCCCCAAGATTGTTCGATAAAAGGTCTTAAGGTTGTAACAATATTCGCAGAGCTTTCGATTGCGGCTGAGTATACTTTATCTCCTTTTTGGAAGACCCATTGAAATAGGTGTTTTTCCATCTGAGAATGCTACTTTCATTAAGAATGCTGACTCTAAAAGCAAAAGATTGTTTTAGAGCCTTGCAAAATCGTCTGATTTTTGTCATTTTGCCAGTAGCTATATAAACGGTCCGCAATTAACCGTGCCCCAAAAATTTCGTCAGGGCCAAGTTCCACAGTATCTTTAGCGTACCCATTCAATGTCAATAAACTGTATTTGTCTGGTGAAGTATATTGGAACTGTTGGTTGCTATATTTAGATTCGTATAAGACCCAATCTTTAGGGATATTGACATAACCAGTATCCTCACGACCTACACGTTTAGTATCTGCAAGTGAGATTTCGTTCGTTTCAGAAGAAGTGCTTGCAGTTGATGTCGGAGCTGTTGTAGTTGATTCAGTTGTAGTTTCTTTAACTGCTTCTGTTGTTGGTGCAGCTATTTCTTCAACTGTTTTATTTTCTCCCTTACCGAAAGCCGCTCCCATTAATGCAGATAGAAATGGTACAGTACTTAATGGAATTTTGTTTTTCATAATCATTGTTCTCCGTAAAGTGGTGACACCTAAATTATTTTAGCTTTTAGGGAATTATTGCCCTGGAGTGTTTGGATCTAAGCCAAATGATTGCTCGAAAATAGGTCTTAAGGCTTTAATCATATCTTCTGCACCTTTGATTGCGACTGTGTATACTTTATCGCCTTTTTTGAATATCCATTCGTATACAGTTTTCCCATCTGCAAATGTTACTTTTATTAAGAAAGCGTCCTCACCGGCAAATTTAGGTTTAGCTTTTACACCTTCTATACTAGTTTGATTTTTGTCTTTTTCCCAGAAGTTATATAAACGATTCGCAATTAACTGTGCGTCAAAGGTTTCGTTTGGACCAAGTTCAACAGTATCTTTACTGTATGAGTCCAGTAATATCACATTGTATTTGTCTGGTGATGAATATTGGAACGCTGTGCTATTTTGAGCTGTGTATACGACCCAATCTTTAGGGATATTGATATAACCTAGTTTTTCATTTCCGATACGTTGAGTGTCTGCAAGAGATATTTCTTTTGCCCCAGAAGAAGACCCAGGAGTTGTAGTTTTAGCAGTTGTTGTTTGAGCTGCTGTAGTTGGTGCAGCCGTAGTTTCTTTAGCGACTTCAGTTGTTGGCGCAGCTGCTGTTTCCGCGGTTTTCTTTTCTCCGTTTCCGCAAGCCGCTACCATTAAAGCAGATAGAAGCGTTACAGAGCTCAATAAAATTTTGTTTTTCATATTGTTTTTCTCCTTGATGAGGTTAATACCTGGTTTTTATATTATTGTCCAGGAGTTTTTGCATTTAAGCCCCAAGATTGTTCAAAAACTGGTCTTAACGATTTAACCATGTCTTCTGTACCTTCGATTGAGACTACGTAAACGATATCCCCTTTTTGGAGAATCCATTCGAACATAGTTTTACCATCGGAGAATGTTGCTTTTATTAAGTAAGCTTTTTCTCCCGCAAAATCAGCTTTCACGCCTTGAACACTAGTTTGTTCTTTATCATTTTTCACGCCATTGAGCAAACGATTGGCAATTAACTCTGCGCCAAAAGTTTCACCATCATTAAGTTTAACTTTATCTTTAGAATAAGACTCTAGATACATAATATTATATTGATCTGGTGACGAATAATAGAAGTTATCAGGGTTGTTTGAGGCTTTGAATACTACCCAGTCTTTAGGGACGTTGACATAGCCAATATTATCTTTCCCAACACGTTGAGTGTCTTCAAGTGATACTTTTTTTGTCTCTGAAGAAGTCCCAGGAGTTGTTGTTTTAGCAGTAGTCGTTGGAGCAGTAGTTGTTGGTGCAGCTGTAGTTTCTTTAGCGACTTCAGTTGTTGGTGCAGCAGCAGGTTCCGCTGTTTTCTTTTCTCCATTTCCGCAAGCGGCTACCATTAAAGCAGATAGAAGAGTTACAGAGCTTAATAAAATTTTGTTTTTCATGATGATTGTTCTCCTTAACAGGTTTATTATACTTGTATTATATCACACGTGGATGAAAAATCAACTAGGAAAATTTTTGGCTAAAAAAGAGGGATAATAGAGCATAACAAAAGAGACTAACCATAGTGATTAGTCTCCGTTATTTAATTATTGATTATTTTCCAGGGGTATTTGGATCTAAGCCCCATGATTGTTCAATCAAGTCAATCATTTTTTGAAGAGTGTTTTTGTCTCCGTCAAAGGCTGCTGTATATACTTTATCGTCTTTTTGGAAGATCCATGTGAAGAAATATTTTCCATCTTTTTAGAGAGATTGGATGACAAAAGCATCCATTCCAACCACTTTTGATTTTGCGCCTTGGATTTTAGCAATTTCAGAATTATTTTTGTATGTAGTATATAAACGGTTCGCCACTAACTCTGCGCCCCATGTCTCACCATTCCCAAGTTTTACTTGGTCTTTAGAGTAGCCAGTTAATGTCACAACATTGTATCCATCTGCTGTGTATTGATACTGTTGTGGATTGTTTCCTTGGATTTCTTTGAACTCTACCCAGTCTTTAGGAACATTGACATAACCAGTATCTTCACGTCCGATACGTTTAGTATCTGCAAGTGAAACTTCTTTTTTTTCAGAAGAAGCGCCCGCAGTAGTTGTCGGTGCTGTTGTAGTTGGTGCAGCAGTAGTTACTTCTGTTGTTGGAGCTGTCGTTGTTTCCGTTGCTTTCTTTTCTCCGTTTCCGCAAGCCGCTACCATTAAAGCAGACAGGAGCGTTACAGAGCCTAATAAAATTTTGTTTTTCATCATGATTGTTCTCCTTAGAGTTGTTATAGGTCTATTTTACCATTAATGAGATGGAATTTAAATAATACCAAAAAGAGTATAAAAAAGAGACTAACCATAGTGATTAGTCTCAGTAATTAACGATTGATTATTTTCCAGGAGTTTTTGGATCTAAGCCCCATGTTTGTTCAATCAAATCAAACATTTTTTGAAGAGTGTTTTTGTCTCCTTCAAAGCTTGTTGAATATACTTTGTCGTCTTTTTGGAAGACCCAGATGAAGAAATATTTACCATCTTTTGTAAGAATTTGAACTAGAAAAGCATCCATTCCGGAAACTTTTGTTTTAGCTCCTTGGATTTTTTCGATGCTAGGATTTTTTTGATATGTACCATATAAACGGTTCGCAACCATTTCTGCGCCCCATGTTTCACCTTCGCCAGGTTGGTATTTGTCCTTAGTGTAGACGTTTAATGTCACAATATTGTATCCATCTAATGCAGCATATTGATACTGAGGGCCACCATTGGCAGATTTGAATTCTACCCAGTCTTTAGGAACGTTGACATAACCAGTATCTTCACGTCCGATACGTTGAGTATCTGCAAGTGAAACTTCTTTTGTTTCTGAAGAAGCGCCAGCAGTAGTTGTTGGAGCTGTTGTAGTTGGTGCTGCTGTCGTTGCTTCTGTTGTTGGAGCTGCCGTTGTTTCCGTTGCTTTCTTTTCTCCGTTTCCGCAAGCCGCTACCATTAAAGCAGACAGAAGCGTTACAGAACCTAATAAAATTTTGTTTTTCATTATGATTGTTCTCCTTAAAAGTTGTTGTCACAAGGTTATTTTAACATTCTTTAGATTAAATTTAAATAGAGAGCCAATTTTTCTCGAACTGTGAAAATGTGCGAATCAGTCTCTGTTAGTATTGTCTAGGAAATTTTGGATCTAAGCTCCATGTATTTTGTAAAATAGGTCTTAATGAGTTAATGGTTTCTTCTGACCCTTCGATTGCAACTCGATAAACGAGATCTCCTTTTAGGAAGAACCAATCGTATAGAGTTTTTCCGTCTGTAAATGTTACTTTTTAATAAGAAAGCTTCTTCTCCAGCAAATTTTTGTCTTGACGGCGTCTAAACTAGTCTGTTGTTTGTCATCTTTCCATTTAACATACATACGGTTCGCAACTGCTTTTGCTCCCCAGGGTTCCCCATCGTTCAGTTTAAATTGCTCTTTACTAAAACTTTTGAGTAATAAAATATTGTATTTATCTGGCGAAGAATAACGGAATAAATCAGGATATTTTGGGTTGCTGAATACTATCCAATCTTTAGGAACATTGATATAGCCCACATCTTCACGTCCGATACGTTGAGTATCTCCAAGTGAGACTTCTTTTGCATCAGAAGAAGCGCTAGCAGTTGTTGTTGGAGCTGTCGTAGTTGGTGTAGCAGTAGTTACTTCTGTTGTTGGCGCTGCCGTTGTTTCGGTTGATTTCTTTTCACCGTTCCCGCAAGCCGCTACTATTAACGCAGATAGAAGCGTTACAGAACCTAATAAAATTTTGTTTTTCATAATGATTGTTCTCCTTGGTTTCATTCAGACTTTTGTTTATTGCCCTGGAGTTTTTGAATCTAAGCCCCAAGATTGTTCAAGAATAGGTTTTAATGTTGCGACGGTATCCTCTGTTCCTTCCAGTAAAACGTCATATACTTTTTCGCCTCTTTGGAAAACCCATTGGAACAAGTATTTGCCATCTTTCAATTGAATCTTAATAAGGAAAGCATCCTCTCCAGCAAATTTTGTCTTTTCCCCTTTTGCGTTTTTTCGACTTTAGGATTGTATTGCCAGCCTTCATACAATCGGTTAGCTAGTAACTCAGCCCCGAAAGTTTCGCCAGCGTTGACGGTTAATTGGTCTTTGCCATACCTATTAATCGTAATCATGTTGTATGGATCTTTGGAAGCATATTGGAATTGAGGGCCACCGTTTAGGTCTTTGTATGCTACCCAATCTTTAGGAACGTTGAAATAACCAACATCTTCACGTCCGACACGTTGAGTATCTGCAAGAGATACTTCTTTTGTCTCAGAAGAAGCGATGGTAGTTGTTGTAGGAGTGGTTGTAGTGTTTACGGTTGTAGTTACTTCTGTTGTTGGAGCTGGAGTTGTTTCGGGCGCTTTCTTTTTGTCGTTCCCGCAAGCCGCTACTATTAGTGCAGACAGCATAGTAACAGAAGTTAATAAAATTTTGTTTTTCATAAAACCCTCCTAAATCTAACTCTGTTAATATTTTATCATGTTCCAAATAATATTAAAAGAAGCGGTAGAAAGGAATTAATTGTAAGTTTTAATATTGTCTTTTTGTATTGGAGGAGAGATAATAGTAGTGAATTAAGGCTGAAAGCATAGTAGTTTCAGCAAAAATCTGAGGTGAGGAAAAATGTTATTATTAAAAAAATAATCATATTTGCACTAGGAATCACATTTTCAAGTTTTTGGTTATCTCATCGTATTCAAAAAGAAGTTTGGGCTTATCAATAATTTTTGAAGCTCGTAAGAAAGTAGGGAGCCAAACAGACGCAGATGCGATTCGTGTTGGCAAGATTACGTTAACCTTAGGTGTTGGATTGCTTGTACTATTTGTGTTATTAATGATATTTACGTAGAGAAATACTGTAGAAAGAGAGTTTGGCAGTGAAGGAATTAGCATTAAGACTAGAAGATACGCAGTGGGAGAAGGCGGAGATTACGCATGATCGGCATGTTGCTCGTGCAATCGTTGTGGATGAAAAGGGATTCTTCTACTTTGTTCGTGTAGTTAGAGACGATATTTTCGGTAACGGAGCCTTTATTGAAACAGCTGGCGGCGGCGTGGAGGCAGGAGAGACTCCTGAAGAGGCGATTCATCGGGAGTTGAAGGAAGAACTTGGCGCTAACGTGGAGGTGCTGTGCAAGATTGGCACGGTGAGCGATTACTACAATCAGATTCACCGTCATAATGTGAACCACTATTTCCTCTGTCTCGTGACAAGTTTTGGGAAAACAGAGATGACTCCAAAAGAACTAGAGGAATTCGAGTTGTCTACCTTAAAACTCACTTACGAAGAAGCTTTCGAAGAGTACAAACGATGCACGGCGAAACCGTGGGGCGTACTCTTGGCGAACCGAGAATTACCTGTCTTGGAGTGGGTAAATGAGTGGTTTTCAAGCAAGGAATAAGAGTGTTTATCACAATAAATCTGTACGATAAAAATATAACGAAGCTTCATAGATCTGGCAGAAATGCCAGGTCTTTCTATTTTTGTAAAACCCTCATCGAGAAAAAATAACGTAATTAAATTATGAGAGGAGGATAAATGAAATTGTGGCTAAATTATGGTACAATTAAGTCACAAAATAAAAGGAGGAATGAATATGAAAAATTATTCCGATGAGAGATTTAAAAAACACAGTAGAAGTAGAAAGACAATGCAAAGAAGAACAAGGACCTATTTTTGTGACTAAAAATGGGTATGGGAGATTAGTCGTGATGGATATCGAATATTATGAAAGCACGATTCAAAAAATGGAAGAAGCTCGCCTACTGATTGAAGCACTTGAAGATGTCGAAGAAGGTCGCATGCTAGACGGGAAAGAGGCGCTTCTAAAATTGAGGGAGAAGTATGGAATATGAGTTTGAACTGACCGCAAAAGCAAATAACGATATAGAAGGAATACTCTATTATCTTTCCAAGGAATTAATGACTCCGAAATCTGCGACTCATTTTATGGATGCGCTGATGAAAGGGTTCAATCGCATTTGTACATTTCCTGAGAGCGGAGAAGTATTAGATAACATATTTGTTCCGACAGATATGATTCGGAGAGTTCTGGTTGGTAGGTATGTTATTTATTACCTGATTATGAAAAAGACAAAAGAGAATTTTGATATTGAGGGTATCTCATGAATTGAGAGATGTAGAAATATCCTTCAACATACAAAGTTCAATATCGAAGAACCTAGTGTTACGCTATTAATTTAGTAAAATATAGGACTGACTTAGAAGATCTGACAAAAATGTCAGGTCTTTTTCTATTCGTAAAAATATCCTATACGGTTTTTTTCACCCGAAAGGACGAAAAATTAAATAAAAAAACTCTATTGTATTCAGGATGTAGGGAGGACTATACTAAATCTAGTTAGTGTTTTTTTAACAAAAGTGTATTAGGGGGAATTAGGGTGAAGATTCAATCGAATTGGAAATTGGGTTTGTTAGTAGTCGCTTGCGTTTCTTTGGCTGCATGTGGGGGACATAAGAAAGAGTCGAAAGCGACAACAGAGACAGTAGCGAAGGTTACAACGGTTGAAACGACGACAGTGGCACCTGCGAAGTTGCCAGATTCGTTACTTCCGTTTAAGAAGGAAAAGCAATTGGTTTTGGGAGACCTTGATAAATTAGAGCGTTCGACATCGGCTCATATTCAACTGAATATCAAAGATAAACCGAAAGCGAAAAGAGAACCGAAAATCAGTGTAGATCCAGTTGGTTGGCATAACTATAAGATGCCGATTGATGACTCCGGAAGTGGTAAAGAAGCGTGGTTGATGAATCGCGGGCATTTAGTAGGTTATCAATTCAGTGGACTCGATAACGAGTTACGGAATTTAACACCAATGACAGCCCTGTTAAATACAGGTAGTTTGTCCGATAAGGATTCGGCAAACCAAACCGCGATGCTTTTCTACGAGAATAATCTTGCGGATTGGATTAATGCTCATCCAAATGATTGGTTGGATTATAAAGTAACGCCAATTTACGAAGGGGATGAACTCATTCCTCGAAAAATTGAGTTGCAGTATGCTGGAATTAAAAGCGATGGAACTCTGATGAAGATTTCATTTGGAACAAAACAAGAGAACATCGATAAAGATGGCGTGACTCACGTAACGCTTGATAACACTTCGCCAAATGCGAAAATTGACTATGCGACAGGAAATGCGGAACCGCTATTTGCGAAGAAAGTAGAAACAACCGTTGCCCAGACTGAGGCTGTAACTGAAGCTGTAACCGAAACAACAGTAAATCAAGAAGAGTATCGAACTGTATATGTAGCTAAAAAAGGAAAATCGGATGTGTATTGGTACAATAAAGGGAACATGCCACACAATACAAATTGGGGTAATGTTGTAGAAATGACAGAAGCGCAGGCGAAAAGGTTAGGAAAACGGCATACCTCTAAAGAATGAAAAAAGAGCACCACACAATTTGTGTGGTGCTCCTTTCGTTTAATCTTCTTTTACTAAATACCCTAATTTGTCGAGGGCGTCTTCAATATAGTCGAGATCTTGTTGGTTCTCAGCTTCTACCAGATGATAATGCACACCGTCTGTTAAAGAGGACAGTGGGCGAAAGTCCGCTTGATGGATTTGCTCCAAGAAGTGCTGAACGTCACGGCGACATGTCAGTTTCACGAGCGTTTGGATTTCACCATAAACGGGGTGGTCAATTTGAATGTTTTGGATGCGACCTCCATTATCGACAATGGCTAGAAGTTCACTCTCGATAGCCTCGGTATCGTGTTTGACCTTGAAGAGGCGATGAACGTACGGCGAACTCTCTTGCTCCTTGTAGACATATCCGCGGTTCGTCGATAGAATCGTTTCCCCATCAGCGCGAAGAAGTGCGATGTCTTGCACGATAATTTGTCGTGTTACGTGGAAATGTTCCGCCAGGCTTTGACCGTTGAGTGGCTTTGGCGCGTTTTTCAGCAGTTTTAGTAGTTCAGCTTTTCGTTCTTTTGGCATAGTGTCCCTCTTTTAACGTCTTTTTTGTAAAACTTTATACACCGCTAGTGCTATTTCATAGTCTACCATACTGTGAATCACTGTACCAAATCCGACTAGGACGAAGAGGACGTAAAACATGCTTTGAAGATCCGTTCCTGAAACGGAGTAGAAGAGCACGCAGGCTAATACTTCGCTGACTGCGTGAATGAGCGCAAGTACGAAGTTAAAAATCCATGACGCTTTGCGGTTTTCAAGAGTCTTTGGATATTTTTGTAGGAAAAAGGCACCAAGTGTCGCAAAAATAATATGCGAAAGCGCGCGGAAAACGATGACGAGTGGGTACGCCCCGGAAATAAAGAATCCATAAGAGGATCCTAGAACGACGAAGATGGCCATCCACGGATTGATAAACATCGCGATAAAGATTGCAACGTGGCTTCCAAGTGTGTACGAAGCTGGTGGAATCACCAATTTTAATGGCATCGCGATAGGAATGAAGATGGCAATCGCGGTTAATAGTGCGGTTAGTGTCATAAAACGAACATTTTTCATCAGAATAAAACTCTCCTTTTGTTTACTGTATATACAGTAGTATAGTTCTGTGTATACAATAAATCAATAGGAAAACTCAACTTTTTCGCTCACTTTTCGCTCATAATTCGCTTGATTTAATAAAAAGGGACCAGTACAATAAAGAAAAGAGAGGTGAGACGGATGCAAGTAAATTTTCAAATTACAGAAAAGATGTTAGGGCTGGTACACAATATTGCGGAACTCCTGACGAAATATTCCATCGAGAAACGTCCGCTATTATTGCGTAAGGAAAATCGAATCCGCTCGATTCAATCCTCCCTTGCGATTGAAAATAATAGCCTGACGCTGGAACAGGTGACAGATATTATCGAGGGAAGACGTGTGCTTGGTCCACCAAAGGATATTCATGAGGTGCAAAATGCATATGAGGCGTATGAACGTGTCTTTTCGATGAATCCGTATAGTGTGGAGGATTTCTTGGAGGCACACCACTTGTTAACGCACGACCTTGTGAAGCATCCTGGGCAGTTTCGTTTGAGTGACGCCGGAGTTTATGATGCGAGTGAGCGAGTGGTTCATGTGGGCGCACGTCCGCAGTTTGTTCCAGGGCTCGTGGAAGACTTATTCGCTTGGGCTAAGAACAGTGATTTGCTCGATTTAGTGAAATCATGTCTTGTCCATTTTGAGTTGGAAATCATTCATCCGTTTGAAGACGGAAATGGTCGCATGGGACGCTTATGGCAAAGTCTCATCTTAAGCCGGTGGAATCCGTTATTCGAATGGCTCCCGATTGAGTCGGTCATTCATGCGCATCAACAAGGCTATTATGACGCACTCGCCATCAGCAACAAGGCAAAATGATGCGACAGTTTTTGTCGAGTTTATGCTCGAGTTATTTTTGGAAACATTGGAAGAAGTAAAAGTACAAGAGCGTATCGAAGAAGTGAGTGCTAATTATGTGATCTTGCCACCGTTAAAACCAAAAAGAGCGAGAAGTCTTTGAACAAGTGAAGGCCTATTTAGAGCAGTACGGCAATATCGGCAATCAGCAGGCGCAAGAACTCACTGGGCTCAGTGCCGCCACCGTCCGACGCTATTTATCGTTGTTCGTGGAAGTTGGGTTACTCACTTCAAGCGGAAGCACAAAAGGAAAGTTATACACATTACGTTAGAGAGGAAAGAGAGCGCTCTTTTCTCTTTTTTTGTGTCTTTAAAGTTAAATCTTTTTTTAATTGGAGGGTTTTGACTCGTAATTGCTCAAAAATAGGAGTAATATAGGAATTAAGTTGTAGGCACTATATTTTTCTACGAACGAAGGCCATGAGGAGGAATCACCATGCGTGGACATGACATTTTTAAACAACCCTTTTCAAAAAAATAAAGGGACAGCATTTACACAAGAAGAACGTCAAGAATTAGGATTGGTAGGTTTGTTACCACCGTACGTTCAAACTTTAGAAGAACAAGCAGCGCAAACCTATGCGCATATGCACCAAAAAGCCAATGACCTTGAAAAACGTCTTTTCTTAATGGAAATCTTCAACACAAACCGTACTTTATTCTACTATTTATTCTCACAACACTTAGAGGAGTTCAACCCAATCGTGTATGACCCAACAATTGCAGACACGATTGAAAACTACAGCGAACTCTTTGTAGATCCACAATATGCAGCTTACTTAGACATCAACCATCCAGAAAATATCGAAGCAACCTTAAAAAATGCGGCAGGCGACCGCGATATTCGCTTAATCGTTGTGACGGATGCAGAAGGAATTCTTGGAATCGGTGACTGGGGTACAAACGGGGTGGACATCTCTGTTGGTAAATTAATGGTCTATACAGGAGCGGCCGGAATCGACCCTGCAAGTGTTCTTCCATTAGTGATTGATGCAGGAACAAACCGTCAAAGTTTATTAGAGGATCCAAATTATTTAGGAAATCGTCATGAACGTGTGCGTGGTGACCGTTATTATGCCTTTATCGACCAATTCGTTGAAACAGCAGAACGTCTTTTCCCTAAACTATATTTACACTGGGAAGACTTCGGACGTGGCAATGCGGCTAATATCTTAAATAAATACAAAACTCAAATTCCAACCTTTAACGATGATATTCAAGGTACAGGAATCGTGACTCTTGGTGGGGTGTTTGCCGCAATGGATATTGCTGGTGAAACTAACAGACCAAGTGTACTTATGTTACGGTGGTGGTAGTGCCGGATGCGGAATTGCTTCTCGTGTCCTTCGTGAAATGGTCGTTGATGGTCTGAGCGAAGAAGAAGCTTATAAACGTTTCTTCATGGTCGATAAACAAGGCTTGTTATTCGACGATATGGATGATTTAACTCCTGAACAACGCCCATTTGCGAAAAAACGGAGTGATTTTGCCAATGCAGATCAATTAACGGATTTATTAGAAGTGGTAAAAACTGTTAAACCTACTATCTTAGTGGGAACTTCAACTCAACCAGGTACATTTACAAAAGAAGTAGTAGAAGCAATGTGCGAAAACACAGAACGTCCTGTGATTTTCCCATTATCAAATCCTACAAAATTAGCAGAGGCTACTGCCAAAGACCTCATCGAATGGTCAAACGGAAAAGCTTTCGTTGCAACAGGAATTCCTTCAGATGATGTTGAGTTTAACGGAGTAAACTACGTAATTGGTCAAGCAAACAATGCGTTGATTTATCCTGGTCTTGGGTTAGGAATGCTGGCTTCTGAGGCGAGTCTATTAACCGATGAAATGATTGGGGCAGCAGCTCATGCTGTAAATGGCATCGTTGATATTACAAAACCTGGAGCACCAGTATTACCGCCGTTCAAATACGTCAATGAAGTATCATTGAAAGTGGCAACGGCAGTAGCTAAAAAGGCACAGGAACAAGGCTTAGCACGCGCTGCTGAACAAGATATGGAAAAAGCAGTTCGTGAATTTAGATGGGCACCAAAATATTAGGAGGCGATGTAGATGTTATTTTTAACATCTCTTGAGTCCATTGTTCCAATTATTGCACTAATTGTGCTTGGATACTTCTTACAAGTAAAAGGTTTGTTCCATAATGATTTTGGTAATAATTTATCTAAACTCATTATGAATGTAGCAATGCCCGTATCGATTTTTGTTTCCGTGCTAAAATATTTAACACTAGATAAATTGATTAGCTTGTCTGGAGGACTCATCTATACGTTTATCGCTTTTTGCACTTGGATATATAGTTGCCTTCTTAAGTGTTAAAGCCTTTAAAGTGGCTCCAGGGCGAAGAGGGACTGTCATTAATACATTCGTCAATGCAAATACGATTTTTATTGGGTTACCTCTAAATATCGCACTTTTCGGTGATGACGCCTTAGCATATTTCTTGATTTACTATATTATGAATACAATTTCCACTTGGACATTAGGTGTCTTTTTAATGACAAGTGATAGTAAAGATGGAAAGAAAAAACAAGAATCGCATTTTGATTGGAAGAGATTACTTCCAGCTCCATTACTTGGGTTTATTGTTTCTGTAGTATTTTTAGTAGTCAATATTCCACTTCCAAGTTTTGTGTCTAGTACATTGGGATATATAGGAGGGTTAACAACCCCGCTTTCACTCGTATATATTGGAATCGTGTTAGCTAAAGCAGGAATCAAAACGATTCGATTGGATAAGGATAGTATTGTAGCGCTAATAGGTCGATTTATTGTTGCGCCTGTATTAATGTTTCTAGTTTTGAAATTAATGGCGCCGAGTATGGTAACTGCAGAATATCAAACCTTTATGATTCAGTCTGCTACACCAGCCTTAGCGGTATTGCCAATCTTAGCAAACCAAGCGGATGGAGATGTCGAATTCGCAACGAATATCGTGACTTTAAGTACAGTGCTATTCGTTATTGTCATCCCAATTCTTCAAACCATTATTGGATAACTGGGTTTCCCGGCTAAAATGCTGGGACCCTTTTTTTATGAGCAAAAGATTCTTTGTAGTCAGAGTTTTCTTGAAAAAAACAACATTCTACTATACTATTAGAGGGTAGAAATTCAAAGAGCAAGGAGCTTATTATGAAACAAAAATTCGGAATTATTTTAGCTGCGGGTAAAGGAACTCGTATGAAATCTTCCCTTTACAAAGTAATGCATCCCGTTTGCGGAAAACCAATGGTAGAGCACGTTGTAGACCAAGTTGAAAAAACTGGGGCTACTGAAATCGTAGCGATTGTTGGACATGGTGCTGAAATGGTACAAAACCATCTTGGAGATCGTGTTTCTTATGCCGTACAAGCGGAACAATTAGGAACAGGGCACGCAGTGTTGCAAGCAGAATCCCTTCTAAAAGGAAAAGAAGGAACAACGATTGTGATTTGTGGAGACACTCCATTATTAACAAGCGAAACTCTTTCTGCATTAATGGAAGAGCATGAACGTACAGGAGCAAAAGCAACGATTCTGACTGCAATTGCCCAAGACCCAACAGGATACGGCCGTGTGATTCGTGACGCTGATGGTTCCGTTCTTAAAAACGTGGAACAAAAAGACGCGTCTCCTGAAGAACAAAAAGTACAAGAAATCAACACAGGTACTTACTGCTTTGATAACGTAGCTCTTTTCAGCGCTTTACACGAAGTTGGTAACGACAACGCTCAAGGCGAGTACTACTTACCAGACGTATTAGAAATCTTGAAGAAACGTGGAGAAGTGGTTTCTGCTTATCCAATGAAAGATTTCGACGAAGGTATGGGGGTTAATGACCGAGTAGCTCTTTCAAAAGCAGAGAAATATATGCGCCTTCGTATCAACGAAGAACATATGCGTAATGGGGTTACTTTAATTGACCCAGAAGCAACTTATATCGAATCGACTGTTCAAATTGGTGCGGACACTGTGATTGAACCAGGTGTTATGTTAAAAGGTAAAACAGTCATCGGTTCAAACTGCTTCATTGGAGCACATAGCGTGGTTCGTGATAGCGTGTTAGAAGACGGCGTTCGTCTTCTAGCAGCGAACATTGAAGAATCTCATATGAAACTAGACAGCAATGCAGGTCCATTTGCACACTTACGTCCAAATTCTGTATTAGGCGAACGCGTTCATGTGGGGAACTTTGTGGAAGTGAAAAACTCAACGCTTGGTGCCGATACTAAAGTAGGGCACTTAACATACATCGGGGATGCCAACCTTGGCGAAGATATTAACGTTGGTTGCGGAACTGTGTTTGTAAACTACGATGGTAAAAATAAACACCGTGCGACAATCGGTAGCCATGTGTTTATCGGATGTAATGCGAACATCGTTGCGCCAGTTACAGTGGGTGATGACGTATTTATCGCTGCAGGTTCAACCATCACCGAAGATGTGCCAGCTGGAGCACTTGCGATTGCGCGTAGCCGTCAAGTAAATAAAGAAAGATTACGCTTCAAAAATTACCATCTGCTCAAAAAAGACTAAAAATTTTTTTCCAAAAAATTTTTTTAGCAAAAAAATATTCAAAAATTTAAACAAAACACGGTATGATAGTACTATAAAAATAAACTTCGGGGGTTATCATTGTGGAACATTATTCCGATCCTAATTTAAAAATATTCGCTTTAAGCTCAAATCGTCCTTTGGCTGCAAAAATTGCAGAGGAAATTGGTTTAGAACTTGGTCAAGTATCTGTCACTCAGTTCAGCGATGGTGAGATTAAAATCAATATCGATGAAAGTGTACGTGGTTGCCATGTGTATATCGTTCAATCAACTTCTTATCCAGTAAATGATAACTTAATGGAGTTATTAATCATGGTGGACGCATTACGCCGTGCGAGTGCAAAAACAATTAACATTGTTATTCCTTACTATGGATACGCTCGTCAAGACCGTAAAGCACAATCTCGTGAACCAATCACAGCAAAATTAGTTGCAAACATGATTACTCAAGCCGGTGCAGACCGTGTGTTAACACTCGATTTACACGCTGCCCAAATTCAAGGGTTCTTCGACATTCCAGTGGATCACTTATTAGGAGCTCCACTTCTTGCGAACCACTTCTTAGAAAACAACTTCAAAGATAAAGATATCGTTGTTGTATCTCCTGACCACGGTGGGGTAACTCGTGCTCGTAAAATGGCTGAGTTCTTACACGCGCCTATCGCGATTGTTGATAAACGTCGTCCAAAAGCAAACGTGGCAGAAGTCATGAACATCATCGGTGAAGTAAAAGGAAAAGTTGCCGTATTAATCGACGATATGATTGATACAGCTGGAACAATCACTCTTGCTGCACAAGCGATTAAAGATGCAGGTGCGCTAGAAGTGTACGCTTGCTGTACGCACGCTGTATTATCTGGTCCAGCATTAGAACGTATTAATGACTCAGTGATTAAAGAAGTAGTCGTAACAGACTCAATCGAAGTTCCTGAAGAAAAAACAGGGGGCAAGATTGTTCAAATCAGCGTTGACCAATTAATGGCTGAAGCGATTCGTCGTATTCACGAAAACCGTTCAGTGAGTCCGTTGTTTATCGAGAAATTTACTATTTTAGATTAATAAAGAATTAGTAAAAATAAATGAGCCGAGGCTATTGTCTTGGCTCATTTTTTTGTTTATACTGAATCTAACATAGGAGGTTCGTATGGAACAAAAAGTGTCAAACAAAGCAGGGTGGTTTACTCTTATCTCATTTATTTGTGGGGTGATTACACTGCTGACGTTTGAAGAGATGGATTCATCTGTAAAAACTATTGAAAATATGGACGAAATCGGTGCAGCTATTTTATTGCTATTTTCAGCGATGACCATTGGCGGAATCTTCTGGATGGGGATGAATTATTGGAGAAAAACGCGTCTAGCAATTGAGGAGTTGCAACATACATCGGCCACTCCTGAAACGATTGAAGACTATTACCAAGCAACCGCAAAGGCTGTTCGCAAGGTTGGCTTTTCTGCCATCATATTGGCGCTCATGATTGGAGTGTTTTCGCAGTTCAATAGTATTATTGAAGTGATTGGTTTGGTGGTGTTCCTATTTGGAATTTGCATTTGCTTATTATCGCTTGCGCCAAGATCGCTTGCAAAACAAATTCAGAAACAAAATATTCGATAATGGTTGGAGGTCTTTCATGAAATTAGAGAAAGCAAAAAGTATCGCAGAAGTCTTGATGTGGCTAGGATTAGTACCGCAATGGATTTTCATGACCAGTCGTGGTGTTCCAGGAGGACTGTTGATTGCCATCTTCATCATGCCGATTCTCATGATTATGACGTTTGTCAGTTTCATGATGTATGTTTTCATTGCACTCGAAGAAAAATCGTTCAAAAACAATTGGTGGCAACTACTACTTACAGGTGCTTGGCTCACCTTTTTGTTATTGCTCTTCACTGGAGTCATTAGATATTGATAAAAAAGGTTTAGGAGGATGATGTTACTGGAAACGAGTCGTTTTGAAAAACAACCAGGATTAGTAAAAATGCATAAAGTCGCTACTGTCTTGATGTGAATTTCATGGGTCCTTTTCTTTGTGGCGATGTTAGGAACGTACCACTTTTTCTTAGCAGGGGAACAACTACTCCTTGTGATGCTGTCTATTATAGCAGTAGCGGCAATGGGGTTCCTTCTCAGTTTCTCATTGTTTGGTTGGATTTCGTTTCAACTAAAAACACTGAAAGAAACGGGATGGCAGTTGTTCTTAACAGGTGGATTCCTCATTACGTACTTGCTGCTTTCGATGAGACTCTTTATTAAGGGGAATCAAATGCAAGAAGGCGCGGGTTATGGTACAATAATCCGGCAAGAAATAAGTGAACTTAGCGCACGAGTCGCACTCACTATTGGTGATGCAGCTCGTGCTTTTCGATTGATTTAGAGAAAGTGGTTCACTTAATAGACGATTTAACAGATTGAAAAAGGAGATTAAGATGAGTTTCAAAATTGGAGATATTCAAATTGATAATAGCGTAGTTGTGGCCCCAATGGCTGGGATTTCAAACTCTGCTTTCCGTGTCACTGTAAAAGAATTCGGTGCTGGCCTAGTGGTTTGCGAAATGATCAGCGACAAAGGGATTCAATTTCGTAATGAGAAAACATTAAGCATGCTTCATATCGAACCAAACGAGTATCCACTCAGCGTTCAAATCATGGGCGGAAATAAAGATACTCTAGTCGAAGCGGCGAAATACGTAGCTGAAAATACAGAGGCTGCCATCATCGATATCAATATGGGATGCCCTGTAAACAAAGTGATTAAGGCAGAAGCCGGAGCAAAATGGTTACTAGACCCAAATAAAGTATACGAGATGGTTGCAGCGGTTGTAGATGCTGTCAATAAGCCTGTGACCGTTAAGATGCGTACAGGATGGGACCACGAACATTTATATGCAGTTGAAAATGCCCTCGCTGCAGAACGTGCCGGTGCGAGCGCCGTTGCGATGCATGGTCGTACTCGTGTGCAAATGTATGACGGAAAAGCCGATTGGGAAATCCTAGGTGAAGTGAAGAAGAACTTAACGCGTATTCCTCTAATCGGGAATGGGGACGTTCGCTCTCCAGAAGATGCCAAACGCATGATTGATATTGCAGGCGTGGATGGCGTTATGATTGGACGTGCAGCCTTAGCGAACCCATGGATGATTCGTCAAACAGTTCATTATTTAGAAACAGGCGAATTGCTTCCTGAAAATACCGTTCCAGAGAAAAATTGAAATTGCGAAATTACACTTACAACGACTTGCCAACCTGAAAGGCGAAGCGGTCGCAACGAAAAGAATTCCGTAAATTAGCAGGTTACTACTTAAAAGGAGTGCCACGTGCCTCTAAAACAAAAGTAGCCATTAACGAAGCTGAGAATTTACAAACCGTAGAAGCGTTATTAGACCAATTCGTGGTAGAACATTTAGAACGTGAAGAACGTCAAAAACAACGCTTGGCAGAAATTTAAGCAAAAAGTCTTGAAATACTTTCAATAAAGCCTCTTCTTTTGGTACAATAAGGAGAGTTATGAAGAACAAGCAGCGTTCAAAGGAGGAACAAACGTGTCTTTCGAAGTAGAAACACAAGAAACATTAAATGACCAATTACAAGTTCGTCGTGAAAAAATGAGTCAATTACGCGAAAAAGGAATCGATCCTTTCGGTACTGGCTTCAAACAAAAAAATACAACTGAAGAAATCCACAAACAATTTGAAGGAGCTACAAAGGAATCACTTGCTGAGCAAGAGCCTGTAACTGTTCAAATTGCTGGACGTATGATGACAAAACGTGGAAAAGGGAAAGCAGGTTTTGCCCACATCCAAGACGGCAAAGGCCAAATCCAAATTTACGTACGTAAAGATGCTGTTGGAGATGATGCGTACGAAGTCTTCACAAAAGCAGACTTAGGAGACATCGTTGGTGTTGTAGGGACTGTTATGGTCACAAACACTGGTGAGTTATCTGTTAAAGCAGAACAATTCGTTCATTTAACAAAAGCACTTCGTCCACTTCCTGATAAATATCACGGATTAACAAACGTAGAGCAACAATACCGTCAACGTTACTTAGACTTAATTAGTAACCGTGACAGCTTCGACCGTTTCGTAACCCGTAGTAAAATTATCCGTGAAATCCGTCGTTACTTAGACGACCGCGATTACTTAGAAGTTGAAACTCCAGTACTACACACATTAGCGGGTGGGGCAAATGCTCGTCCATTTATCACACACCACAATGCGTTAGACATGGAATTATACATGCGTATCGCTACTGAATTACATTTAAAACGTTTAGTAGTAGGTGGGATGGAACGCGTATACGAAATCGGACGTGTGTTCCGTAACGAAGGTATTGATACAACTCACAACCCTGAATTTACTTCAATCGAAATCTATACAGCATACACAGACTACAAAGATGTCATGGATTTAACAGAAGGAATCATCTCAGACGTTGCCAAGAGAGTATTAGGAACAACATTAGTTCCTTATGGCGAACATGAAGTGGAATTAAAAGCTCCATGGAAGAGAATTCATATGGTAGATGCGATTAAAGAAGTAACAGGCGTTGACTTCTGGCCACATATGACAGACGAAGAAGCACGCGCAATTGCGAAAGAAAAAGGCGTGAAAGTCGAAGATTCAATGACATTCGGACATGTCGTGAACGAATTCTTCGAAACATTCGTTGAAGAAACATTAATCCAACCAACCTTCATCTACGGACATCCAGTGGAAGTATCTCCATTAGCCCGTAAAAATGATGAAGACCCACGCTTCACAGATCGTTTCGAATGCTTCATCTGTACAAAAGAGTACGGAAATGGCTTCACGGAGTTGACTGACCCAATCGATCAACGTGAACGTTTCATGAAACAAGTAGAAGAAAAATCTGCAGGGAACGACGAAGCACATCCACACGATGAAGACTTCATCCAAGCGTTGGAATATGGTCTATCTCCAACAGGTGGGGTAGGTATCGGAATTGACCGTTTAGTCATGTTACTAACAAACAGCCAATCAATTCGTAACGTTCTATTATTCCCAACGATGAAAAACTTAGACTAATATTGAATTTAGTGCCCCGTTTAAGGTTCGCCTTAGACGGGGTGTTTTTATTTAACCGCAATTATCATATATGATAATTATCTTTTATGATAATTGCGAAAAGTGATTCAAGTAAACAGGCCAGATTTAGAACACCAAAAGTAACAAATGTTCACAGTGTTGTAGTTGACTTTCCGTACATTTGAATATACTATGAGGGCAAGTTGGAAGAGAGAGCTTTTCCAGAACGAATGTTATAGACGAAAGAGACCTGCACGCGATTCGAGCACGGCTTGAAGCGGGTGCTTTTTTACTAAAGGAGATCTAATGAAATATTTTAAACAGTTTGGCTGGATCATGATTGTGACCTGCATCGGTGAAATTATGAAATATTACATCCCTCTTCCGATTCCAGCAAGCATCTATGGACTTGTCTTAATGATGACTTTATTAATGACGGGTGTTGTTAAAATTGAAAAAGTATATCAAGCAGGGACATTTTTAATCGAGATTATGTCGTTGATGTTTATTCCAGCAGCTGTTGGAATTATCGAGTCGTGGGATCAATTGCATCGTATTATTGTGCCAGTATCCATCATCACGATTATTACAACATTTGTAGTGATGATTGTTTCGGGAAAAGTAACGCAATACGTTCTCGAGAAAGGAGCCCAAGATGGTAAATCAACTCGTTCTTAATACAGCAACAATCGGGCTCGTGATTAGTATTATCGGTTTTGAAATTGGTGTATTTTTACGTGACCGTTATAAATGGCCAATCTTTAACCCGCTACTTGTAGCGATTATTTTCGTAATTATTGTGTTAAATGTCTTTAATATCGATTATGATAGCTATTATGCGAGTGCGGATAGCTTAAGTTATCTCTTAACGCCTGCAACGGTTTGTTTAGCGATTCCGTTGTATCAACAAATCGAACAATTGAAAAAGCATAAAGGTGCCATCTTTGCAGGGATTACGGCAGGGGTGTTGACGAGTCTTTGCACGGTTTGGGTGTTATCTTTGCTTTTCCAATTAACGCACGAAGAGTACGTAACCTTATTGCCAAAATCGATTACGACTGCCATTGGGATGGGCTTGTCTCAAGAGTCCGGTGGATATGTGACGATTACCGTAGCGGTGATTATTCTTACAGGGGTTCTAGGAAATATGTTCTGTGAAATCATCTGTAAAGTAACAGGCATTACGCATCCAGTCGCAAAAGGAATCGCGATTGGAACGTCTTCTCATGCGATTGGGACAGCACGTGCGATGCAATTAGGGGAAGTCGAAGGTGCGATGAGTGGTTTATCCATCGTAATTTCGGGGATTATTACTCTTATTGGCGCACAAATTTTTGCAGGGTTTATTTAAGAAGTGGAGAAAAAGCAGAATTTCTGTTTTTTCTCCTTTTTTTTTTGACTTTGTCATACAAATTTAATGGAATAGTATTCGAAAAGCGTATAGTATTTATGCGGATTTAGGGCTATCATGGAGGTGTAATCACTATCGCAATAGAAAAGAGAGATTGTTATGGAAAAACATTGGTGGCAAGAAGTCGTCGTTTATCAAATTTATCCACGTAGTTTTAAGGATTCAAACGGAGATGGGAATTGGTGATTTAAGAGGGATTATTGAGAAGCTCGATTATTTACACACGCTAGGAATTGGAGCGATTTGGCTCTCTCCAGTATACAAGTCACCTAATGATGATAATGGTTATGATATTTCGGACTATGAAGACATCATGGACGAGTTCGGAACGATGGCGGATATGGAAGAATTGATTGCCGAAGCCGATAAACGCGAGATTAAAATTGTGATGGACCTTGTCGTGAACCATACGTCTGATGAACATCATTGGTTTATCGAGTCAAGAAAAGGAAAAGACAATCCGTACCGTGATTACTATGTGTGGGCGGACCCTGCTGAAGATGGCGGAGCACCCACAGATTTACAGTCAGTATTTTTGGGTAGTGCATGGAGATACGATGAAGCCAGTGGTCAATATTTCTTGCATTTATTTAGTCAAAGACAACCTGATTTGAACTGGGAAAATGAAAAAGTGCGTCATGAAGTTTATGACATGATGAATTTCTGGATTGACAAGGGTGTTGGCGGATTCCGTATGGACGTAATTGATTTAATTGGGAAAATTCCATTAGAAGGGATTACTTCAAACGGACCAAAATTGCATGAATATTTACAAGAAATGAATAAGGCGACCTTCGGAGATAAAGATTTATTGACGGTTGGGGAAACATGGGGAGCGACACCAGAAATCGCGAAACTCTATTCAAACCCAGAACGTCATGAATTATCGATGGTCTTCCAATTTGAACATTCACTCCTAGATAATGAGCCAGGTAAAGAGAAGTGGGACCTTAAACCGCTCGATGTAAGTGAATTAAAGGCGGTTCTTTCAAAATGGCAAACGGAACTTGGAAACGAAGGTTGGAATTCACTATTCTGGAACAACCATGATTTACCAAGAATTGTGTCACGGTGGGGGAATGATAAAGAGTACCGTGTTCGCAGCGCCAAGGCATTCGCCATCTCTGCTACATATGATGAAGGGAACGCCTTATATTTACCAAGGGGAAGAACTTGGATTGACGAATACGCTAGTTTCTAGCATTGAAGAGTTGGATGATATTGAGTCTATCAATATGTACCACGATCGTATCGCGAGAGGTTTTAGCGTTGAATCCATTATGGAGTCTCTAAATGCAAAGGGGAGAGACAATGCGCGTAGACCAATTCCGTGGACTGCCGAAGCGAACGGGGGATTTACAACGGGGACACCTTGGTTAGCTCTCAACCCAAACTACAAAGAGATTAATGTAGAAGCAGAGCTACAAAATCCAGACTCTGTATTCCATACGTATCGAAAACTCATTCAGCTTAGAAAAGACCATCCAATCGTGGTTTGGGGCGATTATGAGCTTCTTGAAACGTCTTCTAATGTGTTCGCATATTATCGCACGCTTGGGGAAGAAAGATGGTTAACGGTCGTGAATTTATCAGATTCCGAGGAAGAAATCTCTGTAGATGCCCGATTTAATAGGGTTTTGGTGACAAATACAGTGGAGGAGGTCACAGATTTACACGCTTACAAACTTTCTCCATGGCAAGCCTTTGTAGTGGAATTGTCTGGCAATTGAAACAATTTTCATATATAATGTAAGTGCATAAAAATAGGTAAAATAAATTGTGAAATTTTTTTGTTAATAACTTTTCACAAACAAAGTTGCTAGATACTGTTGCAATAATAATTAAATTTGTGATAATATATTTTTTTCATTCAACAAATATGAAAAAATATGGTATAATAGTTTGAATAAAAATAAAAGGAGAAAGGGGATGGACGATGAAAGCATTTTTAGTGAAATTACAAGAAGGTTTTAAATCATTAGGTTTAGCGAGTCAATTGGGAATTACGCTTGGCCTATCTTTAGCGATGCTAGCAGGTGTTTACGGTATTTCACAAGCGATGAGTCCGATGCAAAAAGTGACTCAAGTCGTAGAAGTACAAACAAGTGCGCCAGCAAATTCGTCAACTCCTTCAAGTAATACTGAAAAGAAAGAAGTCGCCGAGAAAAAGCAAGAGACAACTCAAGCTCCAACAACTGAATCTGTAACTACAGAAAAACAAGTGGTTACTGAAGAAGAAAAGAACGCAAGAAACGTTCAAGGAAATGTTGCGCAGGCAACTCCAAGCCAAGAGCGCAGAAGAGAAGAGTCAGAAAATGGTCCTCAGACAAGAGAAGCAACTCCAACTGAAGTTCCTACAGTTACTTCAAGTTCAGAAACAGTAGCAACACCACCGCAACGCTTGAAACCGTTAGGGAATACGGGACAAGAGTTTGCGACGTTGGACCAAGCTACAGCATGGATGAAAGAACAGTTAGACCAATCAGCAAAAGATCAAGAAGCTGGAAAACAAAATTGGGTTTACTCTGGAAGAGCGTATGAAATTCCATGGAGTGACGGGTCTAAGACAGCAACCGTTGATTTAACGAAAATTGAGTCTTACACACCAGCTCCTGCACCAACAGAAACAACTTCTGCAGAGACGGCTGGAACGCCTGGAACAGATCATTTATAAAATTGAGCACTTTGGCAGCAATGCCGAGGTGCTTTTTTGTGCTTACAGGATAGGAAACGAAGCGGGTTTATGATAAAATAAGCGCATCTTATTAGAGGAGTGAATATAAGTGGAAAATAAAGGACGTCGTATTTTAAGTATATTGGGGACTATAATTCTAGTATGTGTGACCATTTATTGGCGCAATGAATCAAGACGTAAGGAAGAACTCTATCAAGCTCAAATACGAGCGACACAAGTAGATTACAGGGCTGAGAATGAGAAAGCAATTAAGTGGCTTAATGCTTTCTCAGAACAAGTGAAGGCTGCGGAAAAACTAAAAGGCGCTGAAATGAATGAGGATATCTCGCAAGGATATAAAATTGTGAAGTTGAATGGCAAGTTCTTAATTGTTAAAAATTTAGATGTTGATAAAGCAACTGAATTAACAGGAGTTTCAGAAGTATATGTAGTTCCGACAAAAGACGAAGACTTCAATAAAGAATACAACTTACTTACTGTTAAAAAAGATGGTGAGTGGAGAGTAGTAGACGAGACAAAGAGTGGAAAAGAAATTCTTGTGCTCACAGGTGAAACGATTACTAATAAGACTACTTTCCGAGTGAAGGATAAGACATTATATATCGAGTAAAATAGAATGCAAAAAAGGTGTGCTAGCAATCTTTGGCACACCTTTTCGTTTCAGTTAAAATCGGCTTACATCGGTTTTTGAGCAAGCATTGTTACGAACCGCATTTTAATAAAGTTGCCGTCCTTATCTCTTTGGTGTAAGTTGCCAAAATCTTCATTGTGTTTATGGAATATCCATCCTTTGTAATAATTTTTCAATTCACCGCTTTGAAAAGTTTTTGAAAAATTCATAGGACAAGGTGCATCTTCGGTTGACATGGCTGCTACAATGAGGTTATATCCTCCACCAACAGAAACAACTTCTGCACAGACGGTCGAAACGCCTGGAACAGATCATTTATAAAATTGAGCACTTTGGTAGCAATGCCGAAGTGCTTTTTTGTGCTTATAGGATAGGAAATAAAGCGGGTTTATGATAAAATAAGCTTATCTTATTAGAGGAGTGAATGTAAGTGGAAAATAAAGGACGTCGTATTTTAAGCGTTGTTATCTCGATTGTGATTATTGCAGTGTATGCATTTTTACGTTTCCAACGTTATCAAGCAAGACATGAGCGCCAAAAAGAGCAACAAGAACAAGTGAAAAATTCTCAAGTGGTGCAACAAGCGATGCAAGATAATCAAAATAAATTAAACGAAGCTGCTGCTAAAATTAAACAAGCAGCGGATAGCGTTAAAGACAAAAACTCAACAACTGAATCAGAAGAGTTGAAGAATGCTGAGATGAATAAAGCTATCGATGATGGATACAGCATTGTTAAAACAAATGGTAAATTTTATATCGTTAAAGATAATGATTTCTCAAAAGCAATTGAATTAACAGGAGTAACAGAAGCGCTTGTAATCCCTACTACAGAAGAAGAGAAAAACTCAAAATATAATGTGCTAGTTGTGAAAAAAGACGGAGAATACCGAATTGTTGATGAAACAAAAGATGGGAAAGACGTCTTAGTCTTAACCGGTGAAACCATCACTGAAGGTACAACTTTTGTATTAAAAGGCGATACATTGTATATCAAATAGGATGTGAGCAATCGCGTTCAGAAATGGAACGTTGGACTCGAACGCCGGAAGGAACGTGAAACGTTCTGCGGACGTTTGAGGAAACGCACGCCATTTCTGCGATTGTGAGCTCAACTGCACAAGGATGTGAGCAAAAAGGACATCAGCAAATTTGCTGATGTCCTTTCTTTTATTTTTTAATAAGCCATTTTATTTCTCGGCTAATAGTGTCACAAATCTCATTTTAATACGATTGCCGTTCTCGTCTGTTTTATGGAGTTGGCCAAAGTCTTCATTATATTTATGCAATGTCCAGCCTGCGTAGTAGTCTTTCAATTCGCCGCTTGCAAATGTCTTAGGGAAGTTCACTGGGCATGGCGCGTCTTCTGTCGACATGGCTGCTACGATTAAGTTGAACCCGCCAGGAGCCGTATGGGATTGCATATTTTCAATCACATCTGGAATTGCATACGGATCTAAGAACATCAAGACCACTGTTGAAATGATGACGTCATAGAGTCCACCTGGAATATCGGCACTCTCGATGTTATAAGGCTGAATGTCGATATCAAGCCCTTCCGCTTCCGCAATTTGTGCTAATTTCGCAAGGCTCATTGAGTTGATGTCGAGCGAAGTTACGTTGAATCCTTTTTTCGCCAAGTATAAGCTGTTTCTTCCTTCGCCACTTCCAAGGTCGAGCACCTTTCCTTTAGGGAATTTCGGCGTCGCCTCAATCACTTCCGAATGCGTACGCGTGAGGTCGTATTTTTTGGCAAAGTAGTCTTCAGGAGTGCAATAAAAAGTGAGATAACATTTCAAGTCGTCGCTGGCAGTGAAACGCGGTGCCATGCTTGAGGTTCGACGAATGGAATCTCAGACTCTTTCGTAAAGAGGTGTTCTGCTAAAACATTTCCTTCTTCATCGAGTTCATAGAAGGTAAGCGCGCCTTCTAAAATCGTGAGGTGTGCCCAAGTACCCACTTTTGTATTATGCATTTTTCTAAATGGCTCTGGTAATGTTTCTGCCGTCCAAGTCGGCATTGTTTTATAAGGAATTAATTCATGTTCCATAGGAAAGCTCCTTTCGAGGTTGTCACCCTCATTGTACAAGAAAATAAAAAGGTAGAGAAATATTAGCTATTATATAGTAAATTTATTTTTGGTATAACCATTAGTTATAACTAGTGATAAAAAAGTGTTAATTGACTAGAAGGTGGTTTGCTGGTATCCTATTAACATGTTTATAAAACACGTTGATGAGAAGAGTAAAAGTGGAACTTTTCAGTAGAGAGTCTCGGTTGGTGAAAAGAGACATTAGTGGAAGCTTTGAAGATGGCCTCGGAGTGTTAATCGTCGAATGATTAGATGATTACGGGTAAGCCCGATACAGCTTTCTGTTTTGATTGAAACAGACTGAGATAGTATTTGTGAGAATACTATAAACAAAGGTGGTAACACGAGAATTTGACTCGTCCTTTTGCTAACCCATGTTAGTGAGGGGACGATTTTTTTGTTTGAGCAAAAGAAAGGAGAACACATGATTAAATTAGAAAATATCGACGTGACCTTTACGCAAGGTAAGAAAGTCGTAAAAAGCCGTTCGAAATGTTTCTGTCAATGTGGAAGACAGGGGATATCTATGGAATTATCGGATATAGTGGTGCTGGTAAAAAGTACTCTAGTTCGTACCATTAACTTACTTCAACGTCCTACAAGTGGAAATGTGGAAGTCAATGGCGTAGATTTATTGAAATTGAAACCAAATGAATTGCGTGACGCACGTAAGAAAAATTGGGATGATTTTTCCAACACTTCAACTTAATGAATACGTTAAGCGTCTTTGACAATGTGGCTTTCCCGCTGAAAAAAAGCGAAGAAACCGCTAGTGGAAGAAGGAGAAACAGCTGTTGATCCAAAACGCGGAACCAAAAATTGGTGAAGTTAACGAAGAAAGAAATTAAAGAGAAAGTGGATTCTCTCTTACAATTGGTTGGTCTTGAAGATAAAGCAAACAGCTATCCAAGCCAACTTTCTGGGGACAAAAAAACAACGTGTGGCGATTGCCCGTGCGTTAGCTAACGACCCAGACGTATTGCTCTGTGACGAAGCGACAAGTGCGCTTGACCCTAAAAACAACTTACTCAATCTTAGAGTTATTGAAAAAGGTTAATGAGCAATTAGGGAATTACGATTGTGATTATCACGCATGAGATGCAAGTCGTTAAAGAAATTTGTAATAAGGTTGCCGTAATGGAAGACGGTGAAGTGATTGAGCAAGGAACAGTGCTTGATATCTTTACAAACCCACAACGCAACTTAACAAAAAGACTTCATTGATACAGCAACTCATATCAACCAAGGAATTGAAACAGTTCTCTCACACGAACAGTTATTGAATCTGAAAGATGGAGATTACTTAGTGAAAAATTTCATTCGTAGGTGCTTCAACAGGGGAACCGTTGATTACGAAATTATCGACTCAATTCCAAGTAGCAGCGAATATCTTATTCGCCAACGTGAAATCATCCAAGAAACTCCAGTAGGAACATTATTGGTTGGGTTGTCAGGCGAACAAGAAAAGCATCGAAAAATGCACTTTCTTACATTAAAGGACAAGGCGTTTCAGTAGAAGTCTTAGAAGAAAAGGGAGGTGCCTAAGATGAATTTATTAGCCTTTATCGATTTTAAAAACTTGGTTCCCAAACATCGATTCTAAAGTATGGTTGGAAATTCAAAAAGCCACATTTGATACATTAATCATGGTTGGATTAACAGGTTTAATCGCGGGTATCTTAGGGATTGCTTTAGGTGTGACACTGGTTGTTACGCGTGAAGGAAACATCCTTGAAAACAAAGGATTGTACTTGGTACTCGATAAAGTGGTGAACTTATTCCGTTCGATTCCATTTATCATCCTTGCCATGTTACTGATTCCAGTAACTCGTGCAATCGTAGGAACAACCATTGGTATTCCAGGAGCGATTGTTCCGCTAGTATTCGCAACCGTTCCATTCTACTCTCGTCAAGTGCAATTAGCGTTGACCGAAGTAGATAAAGGGGTTATCGAAGCGAGTGAAGCAATGGGATGTACACCGCTAGAAATTATCTTCCGCGTGTACTTAAAAGAAGGCTTGCCTAGCTTAATCCGTGCAAGCTCACTAACAATTATCAGCTTAATTGGTTTAACAACCATGGCCGGAGCGTTTGGTGCCGGCGGTATCGGTAACGTAGCCATCTCACGAGGTTATAACCGATTCCAAGGAGACGTTATCGTGGTAGCCACAATTATCATGTTAATCATCGTCTTCATCACCCAAGCAATCGGTGACTATTTAGAGAAAAAAGCCACTAAATAAAAACCAGGATGTGAGAAAAGGCGTTAAGAAACGAATCACTGGAGACAAATAACGCAAGGGACTTGGAACAAGTCGTGCGGATATTTGTCGAAGTGGACGTCGTTTCTGCCTTTTCGAACTCAACTACAACAGGATGTGAGCAATCGCATCCAAAAACAAAAAATCAAACCAACACAAAAAGGGGAAAAACAAAATGAACATTAAAAAATTATTCGTAGCTGCAGCGGCAGCATTAACATTAGCGGCATGTGGAGCTGCACAAACATCAAACTCATCAAGCTCAGCTTCATCAGAAGCAAAACAAGAAAACAAACACGTTAAAATCGGGGTTAACGCTGGTAACCACGAAGTTTGGGACGATGTTATTGCTCGCTTGAAAGAAAAAGAAGGTATTGAAGTTGAATTAGTAGAATTCACTGACTACGTACAACCTAACCAAGCGTTAGAAAACGGCGACGTTGATTTGAACTCTTTCCAAACAATTATTTACCTAGAACGTTTCAACAAAGAGCAAGGAACACACATCAAACCAATCGGCTACACTGTAATTGCTCCAATGGGTGTTTACTCTAAGAAAATCAAAAACGTAAGTGAATTAAAAGATGGCGATACAATTGCTATTCCTGAAGATACTTCAAACAACTCACGTGCATTACGTTTACTACACGCAGCTGGCGTAATCAAATTAAAAGATCCTAACAACACTTTAGCAACTAAAGATGATATCGTTGAAAATCCTAAAAACATCCAAATCAAAGAATTACCTGCTGGACAAACAGCTCGTGCTTTAGATGATGTTGCTGCTTCATTAATCAACAACGGTTTCGCTGTTGAAGCTGGATTCCAACCAACAAAAGACTCTATCTTTATTGAACAAATTACTGATTCTTCACAACCTTACTACAACGTAATCGCTGCTAAAGAAGGTAACGAAAACAATGAAGTTTACAAAAAAATCGTAGAATACTACCAATCACCAGAAACAGCTAAGAAAATTGAAGAAGTTTCAAAAGGTGCTAACGTACCAGTTTGGGAAAAAGCTACTTTAAAATAACAAAACCTTAAGAGGCGTGCTAAGCATGCCTCTTTATTCAATGAAAGAAGGCAAAGACGATGAGCGAAATTAAACAAAAAGCACAAGCGTTAAACGAATATCTTGTCGCAACAAGAAGACATTTTCACGAAAACCCAGAATCAAGCTTAAAAGAGTACGATACTGCTGCCTACATTCAAAAAGAATTAACTGCATTTGGAATCCCATTTGAAAAAGTGGCTGAAACAGGAACTTTAGCCATTATTAAAGGGGGCAAAGGCGAAGGAAAGACCGTTTTACTTCGTGCCGATATCGATGCGCTAGAACTTCCTGACTGCACTGGCAAACCTTATGCGTCTAAACGTCCTGGGTTAAACCATGCTTGTGGGCATGATGCGCATACGACAATGGGGCTAGGAACGGCTAGAGTCTTGAATGAATTGAAAGATTCGTTTGCAGGGACCGTCTTAATCGCGTTCCAACCTGCAGAAGAAATCGGTGCGGGAGCGAAACAATTTGTCGCTTCTGGAAAAATTGACAATATCGATGAATCTTTTGCAATTCACGTCAATTCAGGACTGCCCGTTGGATCGTTTGCGGTTGAAGGTGGAGCAGTGAATGCTTCGTGTGATATTTTCAAAATCAAAATCACAGGAAAGAGCGCTCACGTAGGTCGTCCACATTTAGGGCATGATGCGCTTGTGACAGCCAGTGAAGTTGTTGTTGCGCTGCAAACCATCGTCGCTCGAGAAGTGAATCCAATCGACCGTGCTGTTGTTGGAGTTGGGAAATTAAATGCGGGAACTCGTTACAATATCGTTGCCAACGACGCCGAAATCGAAGGGACGATTCGTGCATTTAGCCACGAAACACGTGCTCATTTGAAAGAAGCGGTAACGCGTATCGCTAAAGGAATTGCTGAACTCAATCGTTGCGAATTTGAAATCGATTGGTATGATGCGGCAGCTCCAGTGATTAACACTCCAGAGCTAGCAGAAGAATTCCAAAAAGTAGTTTCGAAAGTAGAAGGAATCGACAACCTAATTACAAAATACGAATCATCTATGGGTGCCGATGACTTTGCGGATTACGTAGTGAATAAACCTGGTGTTTATGGCTTATTAGGTAGCCAATCTGGCGAAGAAACAGCTTATGGGCATCATCATGAAAAATTCGATATCGATGAGCGAGTATTAGCGCTTGGTGTTGAAATTGAAGTGAAGTATTTCTTAAAGCAGACTTGCTTAAAAAAAGAGTGGGAAGGGTCGAAATGTTTTTTTCGGCCTCTTTTTCATTTTAAAAACGTTAAAAAAACTATAATATTTATTGAAATGTAATAGGCAAGAAAGAAGCCGTATGCTATAATTCTTTTGTGTCTGAAAATAGAACAGTTGTTTTTCAGAAAGAGATTTTAAAAAGGTGCTCGGGAGCGGATTATGAAACCATTATTAGAACAATTAGAACTAAATACGAAACAAGATAAAGTTGTTTACCGACACGATTTAATGCCGGAAGAAGAGTTGACAGAAAGCCTTGTCTGGGAGTATTCAGATAAGCTAGCGGCGTACTTACATGAAACGTACAAAGGAAATAAATCTCCAATCGTGGTTTATGGTCATAAGCATCCATTTATGTTGGTGTACTTCTTGGCTTGTGTAAAATCAGGTCATGCCTATTGCCCGGTTGATGTGAATACACCAATTGACCGCGTTGAAGATATTATCGCAACGGTTAAGAGCCCAGTCGTTCTCGTGAGTGAAGAAATTTCACTAGACGCACCAACATTGACAGTTCCTGAAGCTAAAGAAGTGATTGCCTCAACGACGGAACGTATTTCAAAAGAACATTATGTTCAAGGAGAAGATATTTTCTATATTATCTTTACTTCTGGAAGTACAGGGAAGCCAAAAGGAGTTTCGATTACTTACAATAACTTGAATCACTTCTTAGATTGGTATACAGGCTATTACAAAGAGAAAGGCCCACAAGTGTTCCTTGGTCATCCGCCGTTCTCATTTGATTTATCAGTGATGTCACTTTGGCCAGCACTCTATATGCATGCGCCACTTGTTCAAATTGATAAAGAGCACTTGCAAGATTTCAAAGTGTTATTTAAAACATTAGAAGAGTCTAAAGCAACGGTGTGGATTTCAACACCATCCTTTGCGGAAATGTGCTTAGTGGATCCAAGTTTCAACCAAGATTTGCTTCCTGAATTAGAGCAGTTCGTGTTCTGCGGAGAGAAGTTATTCAGTGCAACCGTTGAAAAATTAATGGAACGATTCCCACGCGCAGAAGTGGTAAACACATATGGTCCAACGGAATCAACGGTCATGGTAACGTGGATGCCGTTAACGCGAGAATTGTTAGAGAAGTATCCGGACAATCTACCTGTGGGTGTGATTAAGCCTGGAACAACCGTGTTAATTGATGGTCCAGAAAGCGGAGAAATCATCATTTACGGGAATACAGTCGCAAAAGGTTATTATGAAAACCCTGAAATGAATGCGAAACATTTCTTTGAAGTGGATGGTGAGCGTGCATACCGTACAGGGGACGTGGGACATTTCGAAGAAGATTTATTATTCTGCGAAGGACGAATCGATTTCCAAATCAAATTACATGGCCACCGTATCGAGTTGGAAGATATCGACAATAACTTATTAAAGAATCCGAAAATCCGTCAGGCCGCAACGGTTCCTTCGATGGCAGATGGGAAAGTAAAATCGATTACGTCATTTGTCGTGTATAATGAACCAATCGAAAAACGTTTTGAAACAGTTAAACTCGTGAAAAAAGAATTGGCGCAACATGTGCCGGAATATATGATTCCAAAGAAAGTCGTCTTCTTAGACGAAATGCCGTTAAATAATAACGGTAAAATTGATAAAAAACAATTAAAGGAGCTTGTGTAGTCGATGCATTATTTTGAAGGTCTCTCTTTCTTCATGACGCTAGGACTCGTATTAATAGTAGCGTTCATATTAAATGTCTTTCAAAAATCTACGTATTATCTATCATTACTATTCTCATTAGTGATGGTCTATTTCGTGTTTATTAAAACGCCGGACCAACTGATTGCACTATTGGGATTTGTAGTGTTAGGGGTACATTTTGATGCAGATGACCTCTAAGCTGAAAGGAACGCAAGAAGACAATGCCGATGATGGTGTTGTTAGCGGGATTGCCGTTAATTGTGGTGAAAGTGTTTACCTGTGTTTCATGTGAATGGATTTGGATTTTTAGGAATTTCTTATATGACCTTCAAATTAGTCCAAATCATTATTGAGATGTATGACGGGTTGATTGAAAAAAACCAATGTCTGTTCTCGATTACACGCATTTCTTGTTATTTTTTTCCCAGCGCTTAGTTCTGGGCCGATTGACCGTAGCCGACGTTTTATGGACGATTGGCATAAACAAAGAAGTCGGGAGAGTACTTAGAACTGGCAGGGCACAGGTATTTTTAGGTTAGTTTTAGGTTTATTCTATAAATTGGTATTATCTGGAATGGTATTCCAACATATGAATGGACCAATGGGGAAAAGACGTGACCTATCTCATCGGGTATATGTATCTTTACACCGCGTACTTGTTCTTTGACTTTTGCTGGATACAGTTTAATGGCGGTAGGGGCAAGTAATATTCTTGGTGTCGAGACGCCGATGAACTTTAACTTCCCATTTATCAGTATCGACATTAAAGATTTCTGGAACAGATGGCATATTACGTTATCGACATGGCTGCGTGACTTTGTGTTCTCGCGTGTTGTAATGCGATTCATGCGTAAGAAAGTCTTCAAGAAGAGACTGACGACGGCGATGGTTGCCTATATGATCAATATGACCTTCATGGGATTTTTGGCATGGGGTGACGCTGGACTACATCATCTACGGTGTGTATCACGGAGTGCTGATGGCGTCGTTCGAATGGTATCAGAAGAAGTCGAAGTTTTATAAGAAAAAAATAAGAATAAGACATGGTATAAAAATCACAAGCTGGCTCATTACGATGCATTTAGTAATGTTAGGATTCTTGATTTTTTTCAGGAAAAACCATTATTATGGATAAGTAAATTAATTTCAATGCAATAGGAGGGATTTCCGTGGAAGAAAGAATTTTAGAAATTTTTAGAAGAAATTTGCGAAGATGAAGTAGTATACGAAGATAAAGACATCAACTTAAAAAGAAGAAGGGTTAATGGATTCATTAGCATTCGTTGAACTTCTTGTTCGCTTAGAAGAGTTCGGTATCGAAGTGGCTCCAACAGAAGTGACTTACGAAGAAATCGATACTCAAATAAAATTATTAAATACGTTTCAGAACGTGTTGGTTAATTTGAAATAGTAAAAAGGCGCTTCCTGTGAGGGGAGCGCCTTTTTGTGTTTTAGAATTTAATATTTAATAGTTCGTTTACTTCGGTATAAGCAGATTGGATTCGCTCAAGCGTTTCTTTATCGACGGTATGCTCTAGAGGCCCGCCTGGGATATAGTTTTCAGCAAGAAAGACTTGATAATCATAGGCAGGACCGCCCATAAAACTACGATCAATTTCGGTACGTGAAACCCATGTTGGGTGAGCTTTAACGCTTGTGAGGGTCGTCTTGCCGTTTTCTTTTTCAATCGTGATATCCATAATCACGCCACGCTCAGTCCAGATGTTTTCTAAGGTTTCGACGCGTTGGTTAGAAAGGAGGTTCCCCATTGAGTAGATGATGAATTTCTTTTCGCCGTCTTTAGTGATAGTTTCGGTCGGTTCAATGACGTGTGGATGTCCGCCAAAAATCACGTCCGCACCCCATTCGATCATTTGGTGATACGTATCAATTTGTCCTTGTGTTGGATGAAGGTGGTACTCTTCTCCCATTTGTGGCAACACAATCGTAAAATCGGCAATTTCTTCAGCGCGCTGGATGAGCTGTTTCACCTTTTGCATGTTCAAATCGTATAAGTGGTTGTTATATTCTTCGTCAGTAAGGCTTGCTTCGATTCCGTTGAAGCCATACGCAAATCCAAGGATAGCGACTTTAATGCCATTGACTTCTTTTACAAGAATGCCTTCTGATGGGTCGACTTTTACCCCGAAAATATCAAGTCCGTTTTTGCGGAAAGCATTGGCTGTGTATTTCAACCCTTCGATGCCTGTATCAAGAATATGATTATGCGCTAAGTCGAGTACATCGTATCCGGCGTCCTTAATACTCTGAATCACTTCTTCGGGCGCGTTAAAAATCGGATAACCAGCAAGAGGTTCGTTTGGATTGATGGTTCCTTCGAAATCGCCGATTGCAAGGTCTGCGCTGGATACGAGAGGTGTAATTTGCTCGTAGTCGTTTTTGAAATCATATGATGTCCCATCAAATGCACTTCCATAAACAATATCATGATAGAGCATATCTCCGCTTGCGGTGATGCGAGCAACTTGCTTATTCGTTGGTGGTGACTGCGGGTTATTTGGTGTGGAAGCATCTTGATTTTGTTCAGAGGATGGTTTCGCGGTTTGAACGGTCTCTATATTTTCTTGTGCAGAAGGGCGCGTAACAAATCCTGCTGCAATCGTAAATACAGATAAGATACAAATCCCATAAAATTCCATTCGCTTTATTTTGTCGCTCTGTGAATTACCTCTCATAAATTCCCCTCCAATACCTGTTGTAACTGTATTATACTCCGAATTAATTCCTATTTAAATAGTAATTTTGGAATATGAAGAAATAAATAATTTAATCACAATCCCTCTAGAATTACTCGGTGGATAGCTATATAATTTAGTTGAAGGCAGTAGTTGATAGTTTTTTGTAGGAAATTGTTATAGGAAGGGTGTAGGGTGATGGATAAGTCAAATAGGTTTCTGATAAGAATTTTCTCTTGTTTTGCTGCTTTGATTATTTTAGTTCTAGTGCGGTTTAGAGTAGCTAGTGTGTATGGAGATACGGTAACCTCGATTCATTCTAGGGACGAGATTGTTCATCTAGAAGAAGAAATTCTTAATATGTCACGCGATGGTGACGAACATATAGAAGGTGTTGATTTTGAACATGCGGTCGAGACGTACTATGACGTTCCGCTGTTTAAAGAGGAAAAGAATCTAGATAGCGAAGAAATTGAACGTCTCGTAACAGATAGTCACTACAAATGGGTGGTCCCGATAAAGAATCCTTCATTGGAGAAAGAGGCGTATCTTTATATAGGAGGCCCAGCCAATTCTTCGGAAATAGAGACCAAAGTGAAGCAGGGATATCTGACAAAAGAAGAAGGAGAAAAACTGATTCACTCACAAGGAAAATGGACGGTTGCATATGTGAGCACTTATGAAAAAAATAAGCATTCGGTTTTGAAAGTGGCACAGGAAGTGATTGCCAGAGAGAACTTGAATGTTGAAAAAATTTTGTTTGTTGTGCCAAAAGAACTACAAATTCCGGTAGTGCTTATAAAAGTTGACGGGGACTACCCAGTGATGTTTCATGAGTTTCCTTTAGTAGAAGGTGGCATCTCAAATGTGAAAGGAGAGCTATCTCTTGATCGGTTCTATCCGTTCAACGAGGCTAAAGAAGTAGTGCGTGAGTTTGCTAGGGAACATCAGCTAGTTTCGACGAATGGCGATGCAAGACCGAATGGCGTTGTCGTTCCGTGGAAAGAGTCTTCCATTGTTGTGGTAGGTATAGCGGTTGCTGGATTCCTTCTTTATAAACTATTTCGAAAAAAGAGAGCGCAACCAAATCGTGATAATCTTTAAGAAACTGTAATAAAACGACAAAGGGTGGAAAAAAATAAAAGGAAAATACGATATAATAAGAAACGTTAAAAAATAAATGCTGTAAAGCATCAAGGAGGAACTAAAAACATGAGTCGTTTAGTAAGCATGACTGAAATGTTACAAAAAAAGCTAAAGAAGGTAAATACGCTGTTGGTCAATTCAACATCAACAACTTAGAATGGACACAAGCAGTATTAACAGCAGCTCAGAAGCTAACTCACCAATTATCTTAGGTGTATCTGAAGGCGCTGGTAAATACATGGGTGGTCCTACAGTTGTTTCTGCTATAGTAAATGCATTATTAGATGCAATGAACATCACTGTTCCAGTAGCATTACACTTAGACCACGGTTCTTCAGTAGAAGTATGTAAACAATACATCGACGCTGGATTCAGCTCAGTAATGTTTGACCACTCTCACTTCCCAATCGATGAAAACATCGAATTAACTAAGGAAGTTGTAGAATATGCACATCAAAAGGAGTTTCAGTTGAAGCTGAAGTAGGTACTGTAGGTGGTACTGAAGATGGCGTAACTGGCGGAATCAACTACGCTGACTTAAACGAATGTGTACGTATGGTTAAAGAAGCTAAAATTGATGCATTAGCAGCAGCTTTAGGTTCAGTTCACGGAACTTACTCAGGCGAACCAGTTTTAGGGTTTCGATGAAATGTTAGCTATCTCAGAAGCTACAGGTGCTCCATTAGTATTACACGGTGGATCAGGGTATCCCAGAATACCAAATCAAAAAAAGCAATCGAACGTGGACATGCTAAAATCAACGTTAACACTGAATTACAACAACAATGGACAGCAGCAGTTCGTGCTAAATTAAATGCAGACGCTGGTGTTTATGACCCACGTAAAATTATCAAACCTGGTTTCGATGCAATCGTTAAGATTACAAAAAGAAACAATGGACATCTTCGGTTCAACAGGAAAAAGCTTAATAATCACTATTTTGAGGGCAGGCGATTTCGCCTGTCTCTTTTCAAATAGAGCAATAAATATCCACTGGCTAAGCCGGTGGATATTTATTGAACAAAAATAATACTATAAAAGAGCAATATTATCATATGTGATAATTATCATATATGATAATTTTTAAAGGTATGGAGGTGGGAGGAAATGAAGCGCAAGTTTAAAAATCGAAAGAGATATGG
>BNJU01005636.1_pt1 | contig 71827 bp, 101 predicted proteins | sample 8539281 | NCBI WGS metagenome assembly BNJU01 (sample SAMD00202456, study PRJDB9452) | human saliva metagenome | isolation source: human saliva | place: Japan | reverse complement strand
TCAAGGAGTTTGAGGGTTAATTATTAAAGTTTGAGAGAAATATTTATATGAAAAGGTATCAAAAATTATTGAAAAATTTTATATAAAATAAAATACTTCACGTCATAGCTCTTTGTAAAGTAAAGCCCCTAGACGTCATCTCGAGCGTAGCCGAGAGATCTCCTCAGCCCTGTGCTTGCAAACAAAAGAGAGTCTGACGTGTTCATTGGTGTACAATGACTTCTGAGATTTCATAAAGTTTCCTGTCATTAAATTTTTATTTTTTCATTTTCATAAATATTTCATTTTCATTTTCATAAATATTTCGTAAATCTGGTTTGTAAAGTTATTGTAAAGAAAAATACTTGAAATTGATTAATTCAAGTATACTGACTTAATTTAAATAAAGTTATGAGGAATGTATATTTCTATAATTTAGAATATAGGGGGACATCCCGTAAAATAATTATATTTTAAAATAAATTTGAGAGAGGGAGCTGAATAAGACAGTAAAAATGCGATAGCATATGTTTTAAGATAGAACGTTGAGAGTTTTTATTATTTTGACAGTAGTGCTTTTCTGCTTATATGCATGTTTAAATATTTTGAAATCAGGGTACTAGCCTGGAGAAGTCTTTATATAAATCTTCAAATTCATCTCAACGATAGCCAAAAAGACAGTCAAGGATATTTTGATCAAGAATGAATCTAAAGGAATAAAATGATATAAAGGAAATTGAAGGTTGTTTCTCAATATGAAGGTCTGGCAAGATTTGTCAAATACAAATGCTGTAGATAGTGGGCAACAAATCACTAGAGATGATATTCCAAGCTATTTAAAAATGTTGTTTTCACTACAAGCAAGGCAATGTAAAAAGAAATGTTTTTGTTTAACAGTGGAGTTTTTGCACAAAAGAGGGAAGAAATATTGAAAATGATAAAGACAAAAATATTAGTTCGCGAAGAGTTTGCTGAAAGAACAAGTTAAAAGTAGGCGATAAAAATTAGTTTAGAGTTTGTAGATCCAAATCAAAACTGACAAGAGTAATAAGAAATATGAATTTGAAATTGCTGAATTTTTCAGGAAAAGAAACAGGAAAAACAAACTGGATTAACTTCAGATTTGAGTGAAAATACAATGTTTAGATTATGATTCTGCACAAAAGGCATTAAATGTTGAAGGAAATAAAACAACTAGTAAATAAGTTGACATTTTCTCGGGAACCCTGAAAATATGGACGAGGCGATAACAAGGTTAAAAACTTAATGTCGATTGGGGAAAAATCTTATACAGTTGATAAAGAGGCAAATGCTCTTTAAAGATGCTCTGAGTCATTAAATGGTAAACATATTATAAGAATAATGACTTTTGCAATTATGATTGGTGGTTCTAGTTCTTCATTGATATTGATACTATGGTTAAGAGAAAGAATTTTACGAAATTGGACTTTTATTATCCATTGGGGGTGAGTTTGATTGTAAACTCAATTTATAATGGAATTAATATTTATATCACTTCCGGCAATTCTGTATCTTTGATATTTGGAAATTGGTAGTAAATCAAATTATTGGTGGTTGATTAGTCTCAGAGGATACGACATCAATTACATCTAATTTTCGTAGGGTAATGGATATAATATGAACAATTTAATAACTCTTGCACAAAGTTATGGAGTCTAGGTGCTAATTATTGTTTTTATCAGTAGTTTTTGCATCAGGATTGATTTTAGTTAAGAAACCGAAAGAAATTTTACTCACAAATTAGTAGGAGGAAGTAAATGAATATATTAGAAATCAAAAATGTAACATATAGTTATGCGAATTCAAAAGAAAAGTTTTATCATTAATAAATCAAGGATTTGAACTCGGGAAATTTTATGCACTATCGGGAAATCCGGAACAGGAAAGTCAACATTACTTTCATTGTTAGCCGGATTGGATAAAACTGAATAGCGGAGAAATTTTGTTCAAAGATGAAAAGATAGAGAAAGCAGGTTATAGTAATCACAGAAAAATAACATATCTCTTGTATTCCAAAAACTATAATCTTATAGATTATTTTTATCACCATTGGAAAACATCAGATTGGTAAATAGTAAAGCATCTGAGGATATATTACTTGAATTGGGACTTGATAGAACCTGGCAAGAAGAAATGTAATGAAGCTTTTCAGGGTGGGCAACAACAAAGAGTTGCTATTGCAAGAGCTTTGTAGTATCAGAAGCACCGGTTATTTTAGCGGATGAACCTCACAGGTAACTTGGATGAAACCACAGCCGGAGAAATAATAGAAGTATTGAAGAAATTGGCTAAAGAAAGAAATAAATGTAATAGTAGTAACTCATAGTAAAGAAGTTGCAAGTGCAACTGATACTAATACTGGAACTTAATAATAAAAAAGATTAAAAGAAGCTAACAAAAATAAGTAGGAGGTAAGTCGATGTTAAAAATGCTTTTGCGTACGTAACTAGAAAGAGTTTTAAAAATCGTTAATTATATTATTAATTATCTTATCAATGTCAGCACTAGCTTTTGATAAGTTTGATCTATAAAAGATGCTACTAATAAGGCATCAGAAGAAACTTTTGGAAAACATTACAAACAGTTTTGCAATGGAAATTAATAGAAGAGTAAATCAAGGTACTGCCAGAGGTGGTGGTAATGCAAGAGGTCAAGATATCAAAAATTGTTGATTCCGGACATGTGGATAATTTTGTTAAGAGAATTAACAGTGTTGCCAACTTGACGACAACTTAGATATTGTAGAAGCACCTGCATGCTTCACGAAACGAATCTGCAGAAAGAGCTAAAACTTTCAAGAGCAGTTATGTTAACAGGTGTAAACAGTTCTCAAAAAGAGACAAAATTTGTTTCAGGTGCATATCAAATTAGTTGAAGGTGAACATTTAACTAGTGAAGATAAAATAAAAATTTTAATGCACAAAGATTTAGTCGTAAAGAATAATTTTGAAAGTTGGAGACAAAATCAAATTAAAAATCAAATGTTTACGATGCGGATAATGAAAAGAAAGCAAATGAAACTGTTGAAGCAGAAATTAAAGGGCTTTTTGACGGACACTGGAAAAAGTGCAGTAACTTATTCACAAGAACTTTATAGAAACACTTTAATTACAGATGTTCATACAGCAGCCCGAAGTTTATGGAAATACTCGAAGATACAGCACATATCAAGATGCAACATTCTTTTGTAAAAGGTAACAGAAATTTAGATCAAGTAATAAAAGATCTTAAAAATTGGATATTAACTGGAGATCATATAATTTAATTAAGAGTTCTTCAAACTTCCCTGCATTACATCTATTTCCGGAATATATTCAATTGCAAATCAATTATTTGCGGGTTCTCTATATTCGCAGGCATAGTAGTTACATTATTGTTATTCTTATGGATGAATGCCAGAAAGAAAGAAATTGCAGTATTGTTATCAATAGGAATTTCTAAAACCAAGATATTTGGACACTCGCCATTGAATTGCTTTTCGTTGCAATACCGGCATTTATAGGTTCATATTTCTTAGCAGGTTATACAGGAAAAATACTGGAAAACAGCATATTGAAGAAAGTTACAGGAAGTATTGTGAAACAAATTGCAAGACAGTCAGCATCAACAAAAATTGGGTGGTGGAGTTGAGGTTGACGGATTTAATAAGACACCCTACAAGTTTAGATGTTAATATTAATCCAAAAGCTTCCTTTATGTAGTATTGTTTATGACAATAGTACTTGCAATCGCGTTAATAATATCTTCTTTCAAATATTTTAAGAAAGAAACCAAAAGACTTATTAATCGATATAAAGATAGTTTTTTAGATATGGGGGTACTTTCGTAATTGTTAGAGGAGAACGAAAATTATCGGTGTATATACATCGATAATTTTCGTTTTTATGGTATACTATATTTTGGGTGATATTTAACATAAATATGGCAAAAATTTTAGTTTTATATAAGAGGAGTGACCTTATGAAAATACTTGTTGTTGAGGACGACCAATTTATCAGAGAGGGAATTTCTGAATATTTATCCGAATTCGCTATGAGATTATTCAAGCAAAAGATGGGCAGGAAGCTCTCAATAAATTTTAATAACAATGATATTAATTTGGTAATTTTAGATATTCAAATTCCATTTCTAAACGGATTGGAAGTCTTAAAAGAAACTCAGAGTAAATTACCTGTCCCTCATGTTGACAGTATTTAATGATGAAGAATACAAAATAAATGCCTTTTTCAAGTTTTGCAGATGGTTATATGGAAAAGCCGTTTTCGTTACTCGGTTTTAAAGTTAGATTGATTCTTTTGATTAAAAGGGACATTATAGTGGTCAAGAAAAATTTGAATATAAAGATGCTGAAGTTACTTTCACGTTACACAGCCAAGTACAATGGCGAGGATGTGGATATAAATGCAAAAGAACTTGAAATATTAAAAATATTTATTGAAAATGAAGGACATGCTTTTGACTAGAGCACAGATAATAGATAATGTGAAAGAAAACGGATGAAATTCCTTTGATAGAGTTATAGATGTATCATAAAAGAATTGAGGAAAAAGCTAGGATTAGATTGTATTGAAAACAATCAGGAACGTAGGTTATAAGCTGGAGAGAAAATGAAGAATTTAAAAATATTTCCAAAATGTTTCTACAGACATTTGGAATTCTTGAACTGTAATTGTTTTAATCATTTGCTGGTATTTTTATTTTCCCTCGAGAACCTCATTTGGAAAACGAGAAAGCAGGGAGCTTTTATGCAAAAGGGATGAAATTTCAATAGTATTCAAGGAAAAGATAGGAAATTTGTCGAACAGTCTTTGGAATTTTTATTCTAAAAGCAGTGATATAAAAAGCACTCATAAAAGGACAAACCGGAGATGATGAACTGCAAGTTGAGCGATGACCTTAATGTCAATTTAAAGAGCGGCATAATTTCTTTAATCATTGAAGAGAGAGAAATAGAATTATGGAGAAAAATATCCATACAGTTTATTTCCACTGCAGACATGAAAAAGATGCAAAAGAATTGAGTTTTAAATTTTACCATATTCATTATTTATATCTTCTTATTTTTCTATTATAGTTTCTCTTATCTCATGCAAAGGCGATAACTACAATATAAATGAAATATGCTACAAAAAGATGATGCGATTAGATAGAACGGCTTTATTTGAAAAATTAATTTACTAATGAAGTCGGCGAATTAAAAGAACAGATTAACGATTTGTATAACACTTTAAAATTGATAGATGACTTAGAACTTAAAAATGAAGAAATCATAAAACTTGAAAAACTAAAATACGATTTTTCAGAGGGTACATCTCATGAGCTAAAAACACCTCTTGCAAGTCTAAAAATAATATTGGAAAATATGAAATACAATATTGGAAAAATATAAAAATAGAGATTTGTATATTGAAAAATTGTATTGAAATAGTTGATCATTTGACAAGAAGCATTTCACAAATGTTATCAGTTTCTTCTTTGAACATTTAAAAGACGATGAAGAAATAATAGTTGTTAATGATATATTGGAAGATGTATTGAAACAGTATATGTTACTTGCAAAATCACAAAACATAAAAAGTCAATAATTATTTGAAAAATGAAAAATTCTATATAGGAATGACAGCTCTAAAATTGTACTATCCAATTTGGTAAACAATGCAGTCAAATATTCTGATGAAGGCGGTGTAATAAACATCGGGACAAAAGATGATTGGCTTTATATTGAAAAATTCTTACAAGGACAATAAAGATTTAGATGTAATAAAATATTTTGAAAATTAATTTTAACCCAAACAAAGAAAATAGCAATGGTTTAGGATTGTACATCGTAAAAATATCTTACTAAACTACGGAATAAAAATACAAAAGTAGAAAACGAAATAGGAATTGTCTTTTTAATTGAATTGTCAGGTAATATGGATAAACAAATTCTTTAGAGTATAAGGAATCTCCTGATTTGGAAATAGAATCACAGGAGGATTTATTTATATCAAAAGGCTCTTTTTCATTTTTAGCAATTGTTTCTGGATTTTACAAAAACTCATTGATAAAGTTTTGAAAAAGATTATTGGCATTAAAAATATTGACAAAATTGTATAACACATATATAATTACGGTGAGGCTTTTCACATATTAAAATATATAATTATGTTTAAATTAGATTAATTTGGTTGTGTAAATTTTGATAAGAGTAGAAAAATAATAAAATCAACATTATCTATGATATTAGGAGGAAAATGGAAAACTTATTGAAAGTTATTTCACAGGCAAAATAGTAATAAAAACCAAAGTGGAATATGAGAAAATTGTCCATAGGTTTGATTTTCTGTTTACTTGGATTTAGTATGTTGATAAGTTCAACTACAAATGTATATGCAAAAAGTTGCTTGGGGTACAGACGGCAAAGTGTGTATATGGGGAGATACAGATGCTGAAGTAAATAATGCTAAAAAGAATATTGATGTTACAAAACTCTTTCAGCAGATGGGAAAGCATACATTGGAAAATAGAGCTTTACATAAAAATCGTGAAAGTTGGACTACACCCTGATTTTTGTTTTTTGCCTGACGCCGTAAAAGCTCCAAAAAGAAATTAAAAGATATAAAATGGTGTTTATCATGATACTATTAAAATTGAAGACTTCAAATGGAAGTCACAACAGATGGCATGCTGAAAAAGGAACTCAAAGATTTAACTGCAAGAGGACTAATTTTGTCTCAAAGGACAGGTAATGACGGATCTATGGCAGAGCAAAATGCTTCGGAAGGATCAAGGGAGATATTCTCGTTTAATTTATTCAAAAAGAGGCATCTGAAAAACAGTATATACTTGGGAATTTGACAGAAATTATTCCTGGCATAGATGTAGATGAAGTTTAATATTAGTTGAATCAATGCTTGAATCATAAATATCCTCGTGTAGTCGGTTACATTCGCATGATACTGATGGAGATGGCGTCCTGGATGTTAAAGAAAAAGAAACTTGGAACAGATCCCACAAAAGCTGATAGTAAACCCAGTAAAGATAAAGTATATCCTCCTGTTGTTAATGATGGAAAGAAATATGTAAAAAAAGGAACTACTGTTTTATCTAATGAAATATTAGACAGAGTAACAGTTCCAAGAGAAGCCGGCGCTATTACAAAGGAAACAGGTAGTGTTCCTGCTGAACTTGAGAAGGAACAGCTAAAGTTAAAGTAAGATAGTGACGGTTCGGAAGCATTGGCAGATGTCCCTGTTGTCGTTTACGAAGCACCTGTTGCTCCGGATAAAAAAACAGAAGTTGTAGATACGGAACACTTAACTGCTGAAGAAAAGAAGGCGGTTGAAGATGCTATAAAGGCTACAAATTCTAAATTACCAGAAGGTACAACAGTAACTGTTGATGAAAAAGGTAAAGCTGCAATTACATTACCTGACGGAACAACAGAAGAAATACCTGCAGATAAATTGGTTGAGAAGAAAAACCTATGACTGCTACACCGACCGATGTTAAAACAAGATTATGATGATAATATTGGGTAAAGCGGGTGATAACAGGTAAGGCACCTGCAAACCAGAAGTGAAGTTAAAAATAGCAATGGTGATGTAGTAGCGACTACAACTGCGAAACCTGATGGAACATTTTCAATCCCAATCCAAATACAGTAAAAGATGGAGATAAAGTTACGTTACTCATGACTGAGACAGGAAAGACAGAAAGTGAAAAGTCAAATGAAGTAAGTTATAGATTTAAAAAGATCCTTCAGCCCTACTATAGAAGATGTATATGTAGAGATACAAAGAAGTTTGTAAATCTTCCAAAACGATGTAGAAGTTGGAGATAAAGTAAGAGTTACACTCCCAAACGGTAAGCGTAGTTGAGTTAACAGTTGAAATGATTGCCGCTAAAAAGCTAAAAGTAGGGATTCCAGAAGGGATAACTTTTGAAGAAAGATGAACAAGTTACAGTTCAACTTATGGATAAAGCAGGAATACAAGTGATGTTATTGTAACAAAAGTTAAAGAAAGAATTTCGATAAAGAAAAGATAGCGAAGATAGAAATAAAACGCCGCCAACAAAGACAAAATATACAGAAGGTGAAAAGTTTGATCCCGCAGGAAATGGTAGTAACATTGACAGATGAAACGGAAAGAAAGTCGATGTACCAGCAGAAAAATTTGCTGAATATGGAATAACAGCACTGACAGAAAATTTTAACAAAAGATCAAACAAAAAGTCGAAGTAAAAGTAAAAGATAAAAGGCGGAACAACCCATCACAGTTAAAGAAAAGAATTTGACAAAGAAAAGATAGCGAAATAGGTAGAAATAAAACCCGCCGACAAAGACAAAATATACAGAAGGTGAAAAGTTTGATCCCTGCAGGAATGGTAGTAACATTAACAGATGACGAAAGAAAGTCGATGTATCAGCAGAAAAATTTGCTGAATATGGAATAGCAGCTACCGACAGAAAATTTAACAAAAGATCAAAACAAAAAGTTGAAAGAAGTAAAAAGATAAGAAGGTAGAACAAGCTATCACAGTTAAAGAAAAAGAATTGATAAAGAAAAGATAGATATAGAAATAAAACACTCAAGCAACAAAGACAAAATATACAGAAGGTGAAAAAGCTTTGATCCTGCAGGAATGGTAGTAACATTGACAGATGAAAACGGAAAGAAAGTTGATGTACCAGCAGAAAAATTTGCTGAATATGGAATAACAGTACCGACAGAAAACCTAACAAAAGATCAAAACAAAAAGTCGAAGTAGGTAAAAAGACAAGAAGGCGGAACAACCTATCAGTTAGCGACCAGCGTAGTAAAACTGAAATGCCTGTTATAAATAATGCAGCTAGGATATACAGGTACTGCAGAGCCTGGAGCAACTTTTGACAGTAAACCACCCGGAAGGGGTAAAACTGTTGTAGCAGGGGCTGACGGAAATGGAACATTTCTGGGAACCCCATTAGCTGAAGGCATGTTATTAAAGCCGCTGCAAAAGTAAATGGCAAGGGGCTAGTAATGAAGCTTCCATAACTGTTGGAAAGGCAAAAACCAATAGCAGACCAAGTAACACCGGCAATACCTAAGGAAAAGACACCTGGTTGAAAATCCAACAAAACTTAACAAAAGAAGAAAGAAATTGTTAAGAGCGGAAAAGCAACAAAGGAAATTCTTCCAAATGGAACAAAGGTTGAAATAGGAGCAGACGGACAGCGACAATCACATATCCTGATAATTCACAAGATAAGATAAAGGGAAGAGATTTGGTTGTCAAGAAAAAGTAAAACCCATAGCAGACTGGCAACACCGGCAATACCTATGAAAAGACACCGTTGAAAATCCAACAAACTTAACAAAAGAAGAAAAAGAAATTGTTAAGAGTGGAAAAGCAAAGCAAAGGAAATTTTCCAAATGGAACAAAGGTTGAAATAGAGCAGACGGGACAGCGACAATCACATATCCTGATAATTCACAAGATAAGATAAAGGGAAGAGATTTGGTTGTCAAGAGAGCAAAACCGACAGTAGATCAAGTAACACCGGGCAATACTCTAAGGAAAGACACGGTTGAAAATCCAACAAACTTAACAAAAGAAGAAGAAAAGAAATTGTTACAAGAAAAAGTGGAAAAGCAACAAAGGAAATTCTTCCAAATGGAAACGAAAGTATGAAATAGGACAACAGACGGGACAGCGACAATCACATATCCTGGATAATTCACAAGACAAGATAAAGGGAAGTGATTGGTACAGTTATAGAAAATACCTCAAACAAAACCGACAACACTTCCAAAAACTTCAATTACAGGAACAAGCTTGAGGGAGTAATTATTGGTTTAGTTGAATTGGAATGTCTATATTAAAGAAAAAGAAGAGAGAAGATTAAGATTTTACTAAAAAATAGAATATTTAGAGATAAAATAAATTATGAAATATCTTAATTAATAACTAAGGTTGAGGAATAATATCCTCAGCCTTTGTTAGCATAAAAAGTAGTATCAAAAATTTTTCTGAGATACACTACTTTAAAAACATTAAAATTATTCTATTATTTCATAATTTTGTTTTAATAATCATTACTGCAGTAGCAACAGATATGTGCTGTGGTTGTCAATGCCCATGAAATCGGATAAGAAAATGTAAAGCGATTCCTGTGTTCTATAAATTTGAAATATAGTAAATATCCAAATTACTCTAAATAGACAAGCACCTGTCAAGGAAATCACCATTGGTAAAATGGAATATCCCATTCTCTTGAAGAACCGACTGTTACGTCCATTAGTCCGCACAGATAGATGTTGCTGAAACAATTTTCATTCTGTTAAGCCCATACATAATTTCCGATTATCAGTGAAAATCTAAGTAGAATATTTCCCAAAGAATATGCACCAACCCCAGCACAAGACCAACTACTGTAACAATTCCAAGACCTTGTAATAAAAATTTTATCTATTCTATGATATTTTTAGTTCTATATTTTGACTTGTAAAAACCTCAATGTTGATTGATAAATTGAATCTATTGACATATATACAAAGCCTCAATATTTATTGTCGCTGTATTTCTGCAATTACTAACTTTCCAAAGGTATTTATAGAAGATTGAATTCAACACATTTTGATATGCTAAATACAATACCTTGAAGTCCAGCTGGAAGTCCTATTCTTAAATACTAATAACTTTATCTTTTTGTAATTTTATTTTTCTAACTCCAGATGCATATAACCCATTTTTTGTTAAAAATAATATCATCATAATAGCCGAAACATATTGATAAAATTATTGTTGCTATACTACTCCATCAACACTCATATTTAGTACTATAATGAAAAAATAAATTTAAAAACATTTAAAATACTCTGAAACTATTAAAGAAAAAGAGGTCTTTTTGTATCTCCAATGGATCTTAAAAAGTGCCGCCCGAAATTATAAAATGGTACTGCGGGACTTCCTAAGAAGATTATTCTCATAAATTGCTGATAAACTCATCACTCTACCAGGTGTTCTCATTGATGTAACATAGGTCTTGAAGCGATAAGTCCCACAAAAAGTAAAATTGTGTTCCAGAAATAATTGCAAGTCCGATTGCAAGTTGTGAACAGTATCGGATGCATTTTTGTAATCTCGCACCACAATATTTTTCCCATTGTTACACTGATTCCCATAGAATTCTGATTACAAACTACGAGTAAATTTATTAGTGAAGAAGTCGCACCAACTCCTGCAAGTGCAGTACTCGGCGTAACGTCCAACAACTATTATACTATTGTATTAAAAAGTAATTGAAAAATACTTTGAAAGATAATTGGAATTGAAAAAGAATACCATTTTTTCAAGGTCTTTCCATTTATCATATCTATTTCATTGCTTTTTAACCATTATATCCTCCGTAAAAATATCTAAAATTATTCTAAAAATCATAACATATATTCAAAAGTTTTGCAATAAAAATATCGAGTTATTGTATTTAATTTAGTGTATATTTTTGATATTCAATTATAATCAATTTAATATATGAATTAGATTTCGCTGGAAAAATTTGTGTTTTCAGTCTATATGAAGTACATATGTGATATTAAGTTTTTATTTAATAAAGCTATATGATAAAAACTATATTGTTTCATATATAAATAGAAAAATTAATGAAAAGTGATATAATAAAAAGAATATAAAAGTAGAAATAGTACATAATTGTTGATAGTTATATGATAATTAGAAATGCTCATAGTATTACAATTATTACAATACTAAATTAAAAATTGATAGGGAGTTTTATAAGGAGAATATATTATGAATAGTGGAATATCTATCGGTAAAGGCATTTTATGGGTATTAGTTTGGTTTGGATTTATGTTTATATATACCTGCTCTTGATATTGTGATATGGAGAAAAATTGTCTGAATTACAGTAGAATTTTTGAATATAATAACTGTTACATTGAGCATGGTTGTATTTTTTTGTTTTATTGAAAAGAAAAGAGAATTTCAAACTTAATTTTACTAGAAAATATTTCTATTCAAGGAATAGTAATAGCTATATGTTGTTCAGTATTATTCTATCTTCTTTAGATAAAGGATTAGATCCTATATTTGAAAGTATTTTTCCATCGAGTAAAGAAAATTATCAACAGACAATTCAATCAATAATTTCTCACCTATTGTAAGCTCTAATTGATTTTTGTATATTTGCAACCTATTCTTGAAGAATTTTTAATGAGGGATTTATACTCAACGGTTTTATACGCAAATTATGGAATTATTGTTGCTTTTTACTTATATCTTCTGATACTGTTTGCATTATTACACTCTTTAATATTGCTCAACAATTCCTTCATTTATTTGTGAATAATATTAGGTTTGATTTATTTATATACAGGTTCAATACTTTCTGTATATTTGCTCATATGGGATATAATTTTTATATCATATATTATGATAATTTACCCATTTACAATAAGTAGTTTGTTGTAATGATAATTTTATTATAATCAATAATCTTCTTTACTACATAAAAATATCCACATAAAAAATATTCCGAAGTTTTCAATTTTGGATATAATCGACTTTTAGGAATATTTATAAGACTATTTACTTTTTATATTTAATCAACTTTTTATCGGAAATAAATTTTACTAAAATTCAAGTTGCTCATTTTTATTTAGATTGCATTTAAGTAACTTTTTTATGTAATTTTGTTAAAATTACATTTAAGTATTTTGTAAAATAATTAATTAAATTTTTCTATCGTATAGTAATGATGCATTGAAAATTACGAGTATTGAGCCAAGATTGTGTACTATTGCACCAACTAATGGATTGAAAACCCAAGCACTGATAAAATTACTGCTACAGTTAATTAAAAGTGATATTATAATATTGAATTTTATCGTTTTTAATCTGTTGCATTGGCATAGTTTTTAGGTAAACTATTTTTGAAACATCATGTCCCATTAGTACAACATTTGCACTCTCGATTGAAATGTCGCTACCTGTTTTTCCCATTGCGACCGAAACATCAGATAGTTTTAGAGTAGGAGTATCGCTTATTCCATCTCCAATCATACAAACGACATTATTTTCTTTAGACTTTTATATTTTCAAATTTTTCTTCAGGAGAAAGCTCTGTTTTTACATTTGTAATTCCAACTTTTTCTGATATTTTTGCGGTTGAAAGATCGTCTCCAGTTAAAAAGTAGTGGCTCAATTTCAAAGTTTTTAAATTTCTCGACCATTTCTTTTGCATTTTCCTTAAAAGCGTCTGATAGAGTTACAATTGATAAGACTTCTTTTTCATCTCCAAAAAGAATCTATATTCTTAGTTTCACTTGAGTATTTTTCGATTTTTCTTTGCGTTATCTTTTATATTTATATTATTTTCTTTTAAAGTATTTTTCATTTCCACAGAAATATTTATTTCCTAAAATTTCTCCTTCAACACCTCTTGCAATTTTCATTTTAAAGTTTTCAACATTTTTCTTTTTATATCATCTAAATATTCTGTTACTGATTTTGCAATAGGATGTCTCGCTTTTTGATTCTAAACTTGAGATTAAGGACATTATCATCGGAAAAATCTGAAAAGTTTTTCTATATTATTTACATTCAATTTACCATAAGTTAAAGTTCCGGTTTTGTCAGGCTATTTTATTAACTTTTGCAAGTTTTTCAAGGGCATTAAATGTTTTTATAATTATACCATGTTTACTTGCTTGACCGATTGAGGCCATACAGCAGTTGGAGTTGATAAGAATAAGGCACAAGGGCAAAATACAACTAAAAACTGTAACTGCTCTATTTATTGAAGTGTAAATCAAATTTAGATAGCACCATTATTACAAAAAGTTGCAATTGTAATTCCAAAGCGCAGTAGAACGAGTTTAACTGCAAGTCTGTCAATTACTGTTTGCATAGGAGTTTGTTCTTTTCTCCGCTCTTTCAACCAAGTCGATAAATTTTTGCAAAGAAGAATTTTCAACATCTTTGCTGCCAATGTCGATACTTCCGAAACAGTTCATAGAACCGCAGAAAAACTTCGTTCCACACAGTTTTGTCAACCGGTAAACTTTTCTCCTGTTAGAATTGATTGGTCAATAGAAGCAAAACCCTTTATAATTCCATCTACTTGAATTATTTCTCCGGGCATAACCTCGAATCAAGTCTCCTGTTTTCAATTTCCTTCAATCGGAACTTCTTTAACAGTATAAGAGTCATCGGTTTTGAAAAGTGCCTTTTGGAGTTGAAGAAATTAAGTCGTTAAGACCTTTAGCCTGCGTCAACCGTATAGTCTTCTAAAAGTTCTCCAATGCCATCAAGAATTGTAATTTCAGCTCGCAAAATATTCTCCCACAAATACTCGATGCAATTATCGCAATTGAGATTAAAAAGTGAATTTTTATTTTACATTTCATTAGGTTTTTAACAGCGCCCACCAAGAAAGGAAAAGAGGAGATAAAAATACTCATCCACACCGGGCTTAAATACAGTTTCTATTTTTAAAGATTTTAAAACAACATTTAGTACATGCTAGTTGAAATTATAGTAAGTAAACCGCTGAAAAGTTCTTTTCATTTTTATTTATCATAATATCCTCCTTGATTTTTCATCTATAATCGCTACAATTAATTTATCAACGAACACTTCGTTTGATTTAATTGTATCACTATAGATATTACATATCAATAATCACTACAAAAAGTTATACTTTTGAACATTTTTAAAAATGTATGGAGGATTTTATGAATAGACAACAAATTAAAACCAGAAAAGCAATTTTTATGGCCTTTTACAGAGCTTTTTATCCAAGAAAAATTATACAAAATAACAGTCCAGGAAATAATAGACCTTTGCAGATATAGGCAGAAGTACTTTTTATTCTCATTTTGAAACTAAAGATGACTTGTTAAAAGAAATTTGTCGTGAGTTGTTTGAATATATATTTTCTAATGATTTAAGTAGAGAATGTTCAAAAAAATTTTTGAAAATTCAAACAAAAATCCTAAAATTTTAATTACACATATACTTTATCATTTAAAGGAAAAATAAGGAAGAGTTTATAGTTGTTTTAAGTTAGAAAAGTAATGACTTGTTTCTTTGGGATATTTCAAAAACATATCTGTACAAAGCTGATTGATGAATATATTTTTATCGATAATACAGGAGATGAAAAAGTTTAAAAAGATTTTTAAAAAATCATATTTATGTACATTTGTGGGAAACAATAAAATGGTGGATAAAAATCAAATGGAAGAAAGTCCTGATCAAATTGCAGATTATTTTTAGAGTAGTAGATCCTATAATTTAGTATATAATCGTTTGAGAAATTAGCTAAAATATGATAAAATAAATACGACTTTGCGTATTATGATAAATTAATATTCGTTTTATCATAATTATATATTGAATATCAGGGGAAATTATGAAGTGTATAATGTTTGATATGGACGGAACTTTAATTGATTCTATTGGTGATGGTTTGAAGTTGTTCATATTTTTCTTAAAGAGATGAATTTAGAAGAAATAGATGAACTAAAAAGAAATGTTTAAAGGAAAAAACCTATGCAAGAGGAAATCTGCAACAGGAAAAATATTATAACTCGATTTAACTCCGGATGAAATTTATGCCAAAAATTTAAAATATGTAAAAGAGGGATACGACGAAATTTTATGAGCAAAAAGATAATGTGATGAATGCTCTGATTATCTTAAAGAAAAAGGTTATAAAATTCTTTTGAATACTACAAATATTGGACTTTGTAAAAATTGCTTGGAAAGAACAGGACTTATGAAGTATTTTTGACTATATTCAAACTTCGTGATGATTGTGGATATTTAAAAGATGATGAAAGATATTATGATTGGGGCAACAAAAGCATAATGAAGATGTTGATGATATTATATTCTTTGATGATACTGAAGCTCCATTAAAACCGCAAGGAAAAGGGTGAATCAAAACAGTTTTGGCTATGAACCTGACAAATGGAGAGTATTGAAACTACAACAGATTTTGACTATAAATGGATACACATTTCTGTTGAAAACTTGAAAAGAATAGACTTAAATAAAATTATATTGGAAAAAGAGCTATGTTGTAAAAATTTAACATAGCTCTTTTAATCGTAGAAACAACATGGTCCTTGAACTCACCTGGATGCGAAGTCATCGTAAGGGTGGGTTTTATTTCAAATTATTTTAAATAATTATCAAACCAGTCTAATATTTCTTTTTAATCTTCTTATTCTGTGCATTGGTTTACCACTTCTTGAAAGTTCATGGTTTTCTCCTTTTGAACATAACAAGTCTTGCAGGTACATTATGATATTTTAATGCTGGAGAACATTTTGAATTCCCTCAGGTATCCAACATCTATAATCTTCATCTGAATGGATGAAAAAGTGTTGAGTTTGTGCCTATTTGCATATTTAAGTGGAGAATGATACCACAATTTTTCGTAATTATTCCAAGGTGTTGCAGAAATTTGGTCGTCAATGAAATAATATCCGATGTCTGTGAGTAAAATTGTGAAGTCATATTTGAAATTGAACGTTGTGAACAAGCGCCTTAAATCTGTTTGTAGCGTCCGATTGCCCAATTAGTCATGAAACCACCGCAATCTTCCACCCATAATTGCCAACTTTTCTCTTCATCAAGTGCAGGTAGTTTTTAATTACAGCATCTGTAAATTTTCATTAAGTCATCAAAATCAATTTCTCCATATTTTCCACGAATATCTGCAAATTCTTTTCCTCTCACTCGTCAGATCCTCTAGGATTTGTGAAAAATACAAAAACATCCATTATTTGCTAAAACTGCATTTCTGTGATGGAATACTTTTCTGAAAAACTGTCTGAGCCTCCGTGAACATGAAGTACTACCGATATTTTTGTCTTGGATCATAGTCAACAGGTTTCATAACATATCCTATAAATCCAATTCCATCATTTGTAAAGTTGATTTCTTCAATTTCTGAAAGTGAATATTCTGTTGTATCATTGTGGAAAGAAATTCTATTTTCTTCTTCCATAGAAATTTCATAAATATCTTGCAAATTGGAATCTTTTTAGTGCAACAGCATAAATTTTTCCATCTTTTGAAACGTCGATACAATCGATAGAACCTGATTTTTCATTTAATCTTTCAAGATTTCCATTTTTATCAATTCTATAAATATATGAACTGTTTACCTCAGTATTTATGAAGTACATAACCTTCTTTACTAAAAATACCTTTTTCCACCTGTTAATCTCTATATCTGTTCCGACAGAGTTATTCATACACATATCAAAAATTGTCATTTACAATCAAAGGATTTTCTTTGATATTTATGATGTAGATATTTGAATTTTCATTTATACCATATTCTTTCATATCTGTTACATGGCTATAATATTTTCAGAATCAATAAAAATAGGTAAGCAAAAAGAAAAATCTTTTTGCTAAAAGGTCAACTGTTTTAGTTTTTGATATCTCAAAATTTTAACCTCATTTACAAGAGGCATTTTTCCCGTAAAAGTTGTGGAAAATAAAAACAGCTTTAGCTGTCTTCATTTAATTCCAAACCATAAATATCAGTGATATCATCACTTAATGGAATAAATCAGAAGTCTTTTTGTTGAAATCGATAAAGTCTGTTTCTATCTTCATTTGTAAAACCACTATTATTTCCCCAGAAAGGAATTTCAGCTGCAACTAAGTAATCCTAGAATCATCATAAGTCTTTATTTTCTTTTTATCTTCTTCTTTTTAGATTCTTTTTCTATTTTTCCAATTCTTTTTGTTCTGTTGAAATTAGCTAAAACCAAAAATTCATCATCATTTATTTGTTTTATTGTATTTACCAAAGCAGGAACAGTAAAGTCTAAAACCGCTTCTCCACCGGAAGTACATATTTTGTAAAAATTTAGTTGTATCATGACCTCGTCTTTTACCTTCTCTATCACCTGCAAACAGAATAGAACTGTCTAAAAGTTCAATAGAAGCATCCTTTCCTTAGCACCATTAGTAAAAACAAATGACTTTTTAGTTTCCAAATCCATTTTATAAATTCTATGCTCATAAGAATTTTTTCTAAATTCATATTAGAAACACTATAGAATAGATTTTTCGTTTTTACTTAAATGTAAATTTCCCAAAAACTTAAAGTTTTTAAACTCATCAATTTTAATACTTTTCATATTGCCTCCTAAACAACAATTTACAAGGATTATCTTATTGAAATTCCCTTGCAATTTGATTATACTACAAAACATTACAAAAATAATTTTGATAAATACTAATTATATGATAAAAATATTTATATTAAATGAAACTACAAAAAGGAGAATATTATGGAAATTAGAAGATTGATTGATACAGATGTTAAAGATTTTTATAATTGTCTTAAAATTATTGACAGCGAAACAGATTTTATGATGTTTGAACCTGATGAAAGAGTTTGGAATGATGAAAGACTTGCAAAAATTTAAAAGATGAAAAATAATTTATTTTTAGGAGTGATAGAGGACGGAAAAATAGTAGGATTTTTATCTGCTAAGAGGGTGTTTTTAGAAGAATAAGACATACTGCTTATGTAGTAATTGGGATACATTACTGTAATAGAAAAATAGGAACAAAACTATTTCAAATGCTTGATAATTGGGCAGTTAAAAACAAAATTATAAGACTAGAGTTGACAGTTGAATGTGAAAAATGTATCTGCAATAAAATTATATGAAAAAGCGGATTTTACTATTGAAGGGATAAAGAAAAAACAATGTATGTAAATGGGAAAATATGTAGATGAGTATATGATGTCAAAAATATTTTAATGGAGTCGAATATGAAAATAGGACTAGTTTCTTACGAATTTAACAATGGGAAAAATTGAATATAATATTAAAAATAGAAAAAGGCAATTATCTTTGGTAATGGGAAAGCAGATTTACTTTGTTTTTTGGAGAAACTTTTTGCAAGGCTTTTGACTCACTTTCTTGGAATTATGAAATAGATAAAAATATTGCAATTACAAAGAGTCTGTAACTATGGAAAAATTAAAAACTTAGTGAAAAACATAAAAATTGACCTTGGTATAGGATATATTGAAAGAGAAAAAGAAAAGATTTACTCTTCTTTTATAGTAATTGAGAAGGGAAAAATAATCCACAATTATAGAAGAATTACAAAAAATTGGAAAAGAATATTCAATCACCGATGAGCATTATTGTGAAGGAGAGATTTCAGAAACTTTTATCTATAAGAATAGAGAATTTAAAATTGCACTATGTGGTGATATGTGGATTTGCCCTGAAAAAATTTAAAAACAAATGGAATTTTTACTTGGCCTGTATTGTAATTTCACAAAAGATGAATGGAAAAATACTGAACAATCTGAATATGCAAAGCAATCTAAATTAGCATCAGATAATGTCCTTTTAGTAAAATTCAATAACAAAAGACGAACCAATAAGTGTTGATGGGGCATATTATTTTAAAAATGGAAAATTGAAAAGAATTTAGAGTTGGATAAAGAAGATATTTTATTTGTAGAAATATAAAGCAAGAAATATTATGAATTTAAATAAAGAGCTGACTAGAGATTTTAAATCTTAGCTATCAGCTCTTTTTATTCTAAATAGATTAATAAATTTATATACTTTCTTTAAATTCAGTTAATAACTCAATAAATTTTTTAGGTTTAAAAGCGTGAATTACATGATTAGCAGAAACTTTTTATATATAATTTGTGGAGCTAAAAGAAATTGCATGTTTAGCATCATCTTCATCAAAAAGCTCCTACAAGTCCAAAAATTTTCTACATCTTTTCCAGTCAGCGTGAATAAGCATTATTGGACATTTGTTTTTAAAGGCTTCTTCGTGGTTAATCCCATCATGAAAATCTTCCATCAACAAAAAAGCTCTAGCAAAATCGGGATCAAACATGAGACAATGATTTAATAAGTAGTCGTAAACTCATCAGGGAATCCTACTGAAAATGGGTTTATCAGGGTATTTGTTTTTGAAATTTTTATCTTTTTGATAAACAATTAGCAAACCAATTTGGAATTTTTAATTCTCTTATCAGAATCAGGTATTTCCACATCTCTAAAATAATCTGCTAAGTCTCTGTCTTCAATATTTCCACTCTGGTCAACAAGATGTTTTAATCCATTGTAAACAAATTTATCTTGTTCTTTAAATCTTGGCATCTCCAGTAAAAAGATTGGGCATCCTCGAGAACAATTCCAGAAACATATCTCAGGAATATTAACTGCACACACATAGAGGCAAGAATACCCCCAGATGAATTTCCACTTATAATTACTTTTTCTTTTGATTACATTTTTTGATAAACATTTTTAAGTCTTCACCTCAATTTTCCAAGAATAATAACTAGGTGTCCAAGTAGATTTTTCCATGTCCTCTTATATCTATTGAATAAACTTGAAAAATTTTAGATAAAGGTATTAGTACTTTTTATAACTCTCCCACATTCCTATTTGAGCAGGAATTAGCAACAAACTATCTGTTTTTGGATCAATTACATAGTTAAGTTTACAGTACCTGTGTCATAAGTTTTTCTGAAAAACCAGCATTAATTAGCTTTTTATTTTCAAGTTTTCCAGATAAGTATTCATAAGGATTTTTATAAAACATTTTATCCTCCTATCTTAAAACAATCTGTATTAAGAAATCCATTAAGCATTAAAACCTAGATATTTACTAATACTATTTTTAAATTCATCATAATTGTCGAATAAATCCATTGGATTATCTTGATATAGATTGAGATATTTTTATAACAATCGCATCAATATATAAAGATAAAGCATCCACAACTAATTCATGATCAATATCTTTTCTTAAGTTAAATATTTTTAATAGAATTAGAAATTTGTTTTTAATTTTTCATTTGATTTTTGTGATATTCAGTAAAAATATCCTTAATTTCTTTTGTCAACTTTCTTTGCTTTGTTTCTTAGAAGCCATATTTAAAAATTTAGTTTCATTAGGATATTTTATTAAATTACATTTTTATCCATAATACTAAAAAATGTTGTCGAAAAATCATAATATGTCTTTACATTCTAAATTCTGTGTCAATAAATCTACTGCATAATTAAGTAGATATAGATAAAAATTCTTTTATTATCAAAAATAGTAAAAATAATAAACCCTTAGAAATACCAGCCTCTTAACTATTAAATCAGTTTTTGCCTCACAAATGAAAAACTCTGAGAAAAATTTTTATCCCTTTATTTATTATCATTTGTTTTTATCTTCTGAAATTTTCAAAATTTTTAGTAACCATAAACACTCCTTTGTTGACTCGATAGTCAATTTTGTTTAATAAAAATTATATCATCCTTTGACCAATTAGTCAATACTAATTAAACTAAATTAAAAATTTTAAAAATGTGTATAATTAAATCCTTCAAAGATTTATTAAAATTAGAAAAATATCTTGACTTCAAACATAATTATATAATATAATTTAAACGATATTGCAAATCAATCTATATTAAAAAAATCTCGGGGGTTTATATGAAGAAAAATTTACGGCAATTGTTTTAAGCCTTTCAATGTGCTTAATTCCAATTAGTCAAATGCAAGTTTTAAATGCAAAAACGACAACACAAGAACAAAAAGATGATATTTCTTTAAAATTTATCAAAGGTAGATTTGAAGTAGTGATAAATATGAAATTACGCCTAAAGATAAATTAAAAGGAAATAACAAAAATGTAGAAAATAATGAATATGTAAAAAGATTATAAAACTGCAGTATTTGGAAAGACATTTTTTTGTTGATTTATCAGATAACTGTTTATACCTTGGTCTTAACTCAAAAGGATAAAGAAGTTATAAAGATTGAGTTTAAAAGATAAAAAGTACTATTTTCATTTAAAAAGATGGAGATAATTTTATAAAAATAGAAGAAAATAACAATAAAAACCTTCTACACCAATGAAACTCCTGATAATAAAGATCAAAAATGATTTTTCATTAAAAATACTTAATGAATCTGAAAATAAATATTCTCTTGAGTTAAAAGATAAGATTACACAAATTAAGCAGATTTTTTTGTGAATAATGTTGAATATTGGAAGACAAGTAGCAAATCAGCTGTTTTTGGAAATAATTACTTTATAGATGAAGAAAATAAAGTTTTGTATCTTGGACAAAAAGTGCCATGACGGACATATAGTTAAATTTGTTTTCAATGATGAATCTTCTGTTTCATTTGAAAGAAATGGAAATTTTTTGTTAAAAAGATAATAATTATTCTAAAAATATCATTTAAGAATTGTAGGCTCATTTGAAGTTAAAATTATTGGGCAACAAAATATGATGCTATTTTCATCTGCTACTGGTGGTGAGTAAATTCAAATAAAAATAGTAATGTAAGATTACAAATTGCTTTATACTGAAAAAGAAACACCAGCAGATTCAGACTTTAAAGATGCAAAAGAATTAAAACATGATTTAGAATTGAAGCAAAAATTATTTCTGATGATTCCGGTATGATAGCAAAAATATTCAAAAATGGACAATAGTGTTAAATTATCTGGAATACTAACTAAAAAGGAAATTATAAAGTTTTGTACAATCAAAAAGATGGAAAAGCTAAAATCAAATGAATTAGATTTTTGAAGTATTTGATTCTAATGAAGTTACCTTGAAGAAAGATTAGTTGAGAGCGAATTTAAAGATTTAAAAATCCAAAAAACAAAAAGAATGGGATATGAAACCTTGGGTAATCAAAAAGTTTGGAAAAGATAAAGAAGAAGTAACTGTTCCAAAAATTTAAAACTTTGGTTTGGCTCAGAGAGAGTGGAAAATATTCTGAACTAGGCTATCCAATTGAAGAAAAATAAAAGCTTACTACTCAAACTTTTAATTGTTACAGGTGAACTTTATCTTATAAATATGAAAATTTTAAGTTCAGTAAATATCGTTAGCAAGGATGGTGGTAAACTTAATCTTTCAGATTCGTCATTATATGGAAAAAATAACAGTTGAAAATGGTGGAACTCTTGAAGTAAATTATGATGACTATCATAAGAGTTTTATAAGTGGCTCTTCTATAAATGGTCAAATAATTTTTAAAAGACGGTGCAACATTACAAAACTCTGTTATTTATTCTAATGCAACTATTTAACTGATGGAAAACAGCAAAAACATATACAAACTCCAGTTGTCAGTGTTCAGGGTAATGCTACTATAAAAAGGTAATGTATTTATCAGAGGAGACGAAGCTCCTACAGGGGAACACTATAAAGGTCAAGGAGCAATGGAAATTGCAGAAGGCAAAAACATTGACTATCGAAAAAGATGCTAAACTTGGTCTTTTTTGCAGCCGTTACGCTCTTACAAGTACTGGAGGAGATGCTTTAAAATTAGAGGAACAGTAACAGGAAAAAGGAACCTAATTGCTATTGGAGGAAATGGACTATTCTCAGTGCAAAAGGTGGAAATGGAGTTTCGGTAATGGAACAATTTCTGTTGACAATGCATGCTTGCAGTGGCGGAAATAGTTATATGAGTAAGAACGAAGGTGGAAAAGCTGTTCTTGATTCAATAACTATTGACAAAAACAAAAAGGATATACAATAGATGGTAAAAATCTACAACTCAATTGAAAAATTCTAAACTTCAAAAATGAATCACCTAATTGGAATGGATATACTGTCTGAATAAAGACTTGTTAGATAAATTACAGTACAGAAAATGCTCGTCAATAGTTGGAGAAAAGAAAAACAAGAACTTGTAAAAAGATTTAGAAAAACTAGAAAAAGAACTTGAAAAATCAAGCAAGAACTTGAAAAATCAAAAAGAATTTGAAAAAATCAAAACAAGAACTTGAAAAAGGTAAACAAGAATCAGAAAAACTAGAAAAGAACTTGAAAAATCAAACAAGATCTTGAAAAAGCTAAGCAAGAGCTAGAAAAATGCAAAACAATCTGAAGTAAAAAGAAAAATGAAATTGATGAGCTTAGAAAAAGATAAAAGAGCTTGAAAAATTGAACAAGAATTTGAAAAAGCTAAGCAAGAATCAGAAAAACTAAACAAGAGCTTGAAAAAGGTAAACAAGAATCAGAAAAACTAGAAAAGAACTTGAAAAATCAAAACAGGAGCTTAAAAACTAAGCAAGAGTTAGAAAAATGCAAAACAATCCGGAAGTAAAAAGAAAATGAAATTGATGAGCTTAGAAAAAAGATAAAAGAACTTGAAAAAAATTGAACAAGAATTTTTAAAAGCTAAGCAAGAATCAGAAAAAAACTAAACAAGAGCTTGAAAAAGTCAAACAAGAACTTGAAAAAGGTAAACAAGAATCAGAAAAACTAAACAGGATTTTTTGAAAAAGTTAAGCAAGAGTTAGAAAGTGCAAAACAATCCGGAAGTAAGAAAGAAAATGAGATTGATGAGCTTAACAAAAAGATAAAAGAGCTTGAAAAAGATTGAACAGGAATTTGAAAAAAATCTAAGCAAGATTCGGAAAAACTAAACAAGAGCTTGAAAAAGTCAAACAAGAGCTTGAAAAAGTTAAGCAAGAGTTAGAAAGTGCAAAACAATCCGAAGTAAGAAAGAAAATAAAATTAATGAGCTTAACAAAGAATAAAAAGAACTTGAAGAAAAAGTAAATTCTCTAAAGCTAAAGCTTGAAAAAAGGAAAGAATAATAATTCATCAGATAAACAAAAATAACAACAATCCTAAGATAATTGAATTTTTATATGGTAAAATCAAACTGTAACAAAAAAATGATGGTCATAAATTATTCTTTTAGATTGGATGAAGATGTTAAAAACTTTGAAAAATGTATATTTAGATGGCAAGCTTTGTTGACCCATCAATGTACACTGTAAAAATCAGGTAGTATAATCGTAGAGTTTACTAATGAATTTAAAAATTCTTTTTAACAGAAGGAAATCATAATCTTGAGTTCAAATTTAAAAATGGTTATGCAAAAACACAAATTCTTGTTTTTAAATAAGAAAAGAAGACGATAAAAAAGACAAGAGTGAAATTAAACAAAAGAAAAACAAAAGAACACAAAAATTAACAAAGGTCTTCCAAAAACTAACATTTCAAATTCAAGAGTATCATTAGCAGTAACTAAGTTTAGTAGGTTTTCTTTATTCAAAAAGAAAAATAGATAACAAAAATGTAATTAGCGATATGCAAAGCCCCCAAATCAGAACAAAAAGATTTGGGGTTTTTATTGAAGTAACAAAGGTTCACGAGTACCAACTGATGTGAAGCATCGTGTAAGGGTGGAGTTATTTTTGCTAAAAATTCAATTTACAACACATTTATTTATAATTGAAAATATAGTATAATAACTATTATAGATATATAAATAATAATCTTGTGTTATAATAAAAGTAAAATAAATTAAAAATTGAGGTAGTATATGCTTCATTTAGAAAAATAAATAGGAAAAATATATGGGAGATACTTAAATTAAAAGTATCTAAATCGCATTTGTTGCATCTAATGACGTAAAGTATTATTGAAGCATATCTAACTATTACTGCAAATGGAGATGTTTTTCCTTTGGAATCTATGATGACGATATGCCTATTGGTTTCTGATGATTGGCTATGATGTAGATGAAACTTGGGAAAATGTTCCGAATATAGCAAAGGAAAAACTATAATCTGTGGCGTTTGATGATTGATGAGACTTATCAACAAAAAGGCTTTGGAAAAAGAAGCTATGAAACTTGCTTTTAGATTTTATTACAATCATTTCCTTTTGTGGTAAAGCGGAATATTGTTGGCTATCTTATGAACCTGAAAATAAAATTGCTAAAAGAGTTGTATCATTCATTTGGTTTTGTAGAAAATGGAGATATGGATGGAGATGAAGTTATGTACACACTAAACTTCAAGATAGATGAAATTTAAATTATAGGAGAATTAGATATGACAAAGAAGAAAGAGCATGGTTTAAGAATATTCAAAATACAGAAGATATAAGTATAGAGAATAGAGATAGGCAATGTTGTCGCAAGATGGACAGCTCTTATATTTATAGCATTAGTTATGGTAGAGTTTGTTTTGCTTTATCAATGGTAAATAATGGATCAATTTTTAAATTATTTTTGCAGATGCTTTTGAACGGAATGAGCAGGATTTACATGGGTAGAAGTCAATATAAAAGCTTTAGCTATTGCAGGGCCGTGTATACATCTTATAGTTTTACCACTAGCTATAGCTATACTTTTAGAAATAAATATATTAAATCTAGCAAAAATTATTTGTATAGAAAAATAAAAATATATTAAAATTGTAGTTTTATATGGATATTAAATTTGAAAGAGGATTGGGAAAGAAAATGCCACACTATTATGTGAATGGTCAAAATGAAAGGGGAGAGGCTTTTCAAGAACAATGGATGGATTAAAAATTTCATATCCATTTGACTTAGGATAAAATTAGAGAATGGAAAATGTATTTTCTATATTTGATGAAGATGAATTTTGGGAATGATTCAGCAAATAAGAATTGAAAAGATAATATACTATAGGTAGATTTATGATAAATCAAAAAGCAAGGAAAGGGTTTTAAAAGAGGCAATAGAGTTTTATAGATTTGATTTTAAAGATGAAAGTATAAAAAGTATTTGCTTTAAATGTTTTGATTCTAATAAAAATGCAAAAATCTTTTATACTAAAGTTGGTTTTGAAATTGATGAAGCTATTGAAAACGCCAAAACTTAAGTATATAATGAAAAATATAGATAACTTTGTATCAGTAGACTTTTTAACAGCAACTCAAAAAGATTTGCTGTTTTTCTTTTGTCAAAATTAAATTTTCAACGCATTTTATTTAGTAATCGAAATATGGTATAACAAAAGTGTTCTTATACCTTAAGATAAAGATAATTTTGTTACAAGACATCAGAATAATTTATTAGAGAATGTTATTGATATAGAGGTATAATAGCAAAATATATATTTTTATATTATTTTTGACTGTGGGAATGGTTTGAAGTTTCCTATTCTCAATTTATTGAGTTTTATTCCTATGGTACTTTTATACAAGAAATCGAACTTTAGAACTTATATTTTATCAGCAGGAATGTTTTTGTATTGTCATTATTTATTTTAGGAAATTACTTCACTTATCCCTGTATTTATTTCTTTTATAATTATAAAAGGGATGGATAGCAGTACAGACGGTTATAAAGTTCTACTGAAGCGCACTGGTTATGACTGTTTTATGCGTAAGGGATTTTATGATTTTCAAAAGTAAATGCAAGTCTTATGAATTATTGATAAATAATATGACTGAATTTTTAATAATTTTGAAAATTATAAAGAGATTTTGAATATAAAAATGCAGAAGATTTTATTAATAAAATGTCAAATATTTTATCCTTCATCTTCTTTTTATAATTTCTTATGTATTCTGTGCTATAGGATATTTATTTTATCTAAAAGAATTTATAAAATTGATGAGGATTCAGATAATATATAATACCATTCGATATTAAATTTTTGTTTTTCAGCATAGCGGTTATAGCTGTAATGATTTTTGTAAATATCAATGGTGTAAAAACTTTTATGAAGTTTATTTGATTTGCTTAAATTTGACTTATAGCATTTGTAGGAATAATGACAATTCAAGGTTTTATAAAGTCTAATGTATTTTTAGTGCAAGGATGAATAAAATAGTGGCAAATATATTCAGTTTTATTTCAATATTTTTGCTATCATTTATGTAGTTTATTTTATTTATGGAATTTATAGTTCAGTTAAGTGAGGTGTGAAATGGGAAAAATTAATTAAATTATCAGATTTTTATGTTTTTATTTTTATTTATGGTTTTAATCCCCTGCTTTTGTGCTTTATTTTCAATTTATATTTGGAATTGTGTCCTTTATACTAACTTTTATTTCATTTATTTTAGTTTTGTATTATATAAAGAATAAAAATATTGAATATGAAGAAGATATAGGAAGCACAAAGACTCATTGGATAATATTGCCAGTGAGGTGGTTTACAAAATGCCTTTCCCTGTTGCTGCACTTAACAACAAAGGCAGAGTAAATGGTACAGTCCGGAATTTTCGTAGAACTTTTTCAGGAAGTGATATTATTGGGATTGATATTAATTCGGAAATTTCAAGTTTTAATATTACTGAAGTTTTGAAAAAAGGTTATGGGAAAGTAAATTGGGAAACGAAAAAGTTTAATTATTTAGTTTATTATAATGTAGTAAAAGACGAGGATAATGGGATGTTAATGTAATTATTTATTTAATAGACAACCTGGCTATATTCAAAACTTAAAAAGCAATATGAAGAAGAAACTTTAAATTCTATTGTGATATACATTGATAATTACGAAGACGTTAGAAACAATGTCAAAGAAGACTTTAAAGCTATATTAATTGCTGAAATGGATAAAATTATTATAAATTATTTTTCAAGTTTAGGTGCAATTATTGAAAGTATGATTCGGAAAATATATTGTTATATCAAATGATATAATTTTACAAAAGATTAAAACATGATAAATTCAGTATTATTGAAAAATTAAAAAGCAATAGAGATTTCCGTAATATAAAACCGACTTTAAGTATCGGTGAGGTCTTGGCGGAAAAAACTTTTGAAAAATATAGAAGCTCAAACTGCTCTTGATATGGCTTTAGGGTCGTGGAGGAGCACAAATTGATTTTCAAAATGGAGAAGATTTTGGACTTTTATGGTGGAAAAAATAATAAAGGTGTTGAAAGAAATAAAGTAAAGGCGAGAGTTATTTCTCAAGCACTTGAAAACATAATAAGAGAATCTTCAGAAGTTTTTGTAATGGGACATAAAATCCGGATATGGATTGTTTTGGAGCGAGCACTTGGCGTTATGGCACTTGCAGAATTGAAAAAGATTGTTATATGGTTTTGAAGACGTTCCCGTTACAATTAGAAATATTTATGATAGAGTTAGAGTGGGAGAACCTGATTATGTAGATATGATGATTCCTCCGGAAAAAGCGTATGATATTTGTAGAGATACAAGCTCGGTTATATTGGTAGATAATTCTAGAACACTTTCAACGGAAGCACCATATCAGTTAGATGTTACTCAAAAATTGTTGAAATTGATCATCACAGAATAGGAAAAGATTTTTGTTGAAAATCAATGTTGACTTATCTTGAACCTTATGCATCATCTGCCTGTGAACTCGTAACTGAAATAATTTATTATATGTTTGAAAAAATTGATTTGGATAAATTAATTGCAGAATCTTTACTTGCAGGGATTGTCGTAGATACAAAAATTTCTATTATCAAACAGAGTAAGGACTTTTGAAATGGCATCCTATTTGAAGAGATTTGGAGCGATAGTATTGCAGTAAAACAACTTTTTAAAGATAATTTCAATACAATAAAATTAAAATCAAATGTTTTATCAAATGCAATTTCATATAGGAATTATATTTGTGTGAGTCTTTCCGGAAGAATTGAGAGTCTATGTTGATTGCCGCACTAGGCTGCTGATGAATTGCTTGGGTTTTGGATATAGAATGCAGTTTTGTTTTAACTATTGTTTCAGGTCAACCACATAAGCGGAAGAAGTCTGGTAAAAATTTCAGTTCAGTTAATTTTAGAAAAACTTGGTGGTGGTGACATTACACTTCAGCAGGAGCAAGGCTTGATTGTTCGATGGAAGAAGCAATAGAGAATTGAAGAAAGCTATAGATGAATATTTATTGAGGAAGGTATGGATGAAAGTAATTTTAATTAAAGATGTAAAAAGTTTTGGGAAAAGGGAGAACTCGTTAATGCGAAGACCGGATATGCAAGAAACTTTTAATTCCAAACGGATTAGCTAAAGAAGCAACTAAGGAAAATCTTGAAATTTGGGAAAAGAACAAGCTGAATTAAAGAGAATTGAAGCTGAAAAATATAAAAATGCAAAAGAATTAAAAAGAAACTTTAGAAAAATTGGAAGTAGTTATAAAGACTAAAACAGGAAACGGAGATAAACTTTTTCGGCTCGATAACTCTCAAGATATTAGTGATGCTTTAAAAACAACATAAAATAGAAATTGATAAAAGAAAAATAGAATTAAAAGAAAATATAAAATCACTTTTGCACTTTGACAGTTCCTGTAGAGTATATCCTGAAATAGTCGCAACTGTTAAGGTTTCTATTGAAAAAGGAGTAATTTATGCATAATATTTACGACTTGGAAGCTGAAAAATGCGTCTTGTCGATAATGATTACAGAGCCAAATAAAAAGAGAATATGTTTTTGAAAAAAATTAAAAAGAAAAAGATTTTTATTTAGGTTGGCATAAAGATATATTCAGTGCAATCTTGGAATTATCAAGAGAAAATACGAACGTAGATCCGATTAGTAATTAATAAAATGGAAGCAATGGGCTTTTGATACGGAATCTAATAACGGTATTGTTGGAGTTGTTGAAAATTGTAAATGCCGTTGCTTTTCCTTCAAATATTGAAAATTATTGTAAGATTGTAAAGGATAAATCAGATACGAGAAATTTACTTTTTATTCTTGACAATATAAAAGATAGAGCATACAAAAAATGAAGATTATGACAAAGTTTTAGAGTCAATTGAAGGACAAATTTTTGAATTATCACAAAAACGAAAATAGAACAGGACTTACACATATAAAAAGATACTCTTACAGAGCTTATCGAGACTACTTGATGATAGAAGTAAAAATCAAAAGGTTCTTTGACCGGAATTCTACAGGATTCAGATTTGGACAGGATATTGCTTGGAATGCAAAGAAAAAGATTTGATTTTACTTGCTAGCAAGACTATCTGTAGGGAAAACAGCTTTGGCTGTAAATATAGCTTTAAATGTCTGCAAAAGGATTAGTAAAGTTGCAATATTTTTCTTTGGAAATGAGTAAAAACACAATTAGCTACAAAGAATGTTAAGTTCTCTTTCACTAGTTAAATTTCAAAACAATTTAAGTGGAGATATAACTGAATGGGAAGATATCTTTGAAGCGAGTCTATTATAGCCGGAAAATCTATTTATATGGATGATACTGCAGGAATTTCCATAACTGAAGCTTAGGAGCAAATGTAAGACTTAAAGCTGATAGCGGTCTTGATTTCATTATGATAGACTATTTACAACTTATGACTTGAGGGAAGAAATGAAAATAGACAACAAGAAATATCTACTATTTCAAGAAATTTAAAAAGCATTAGCAAAGAGTTGGACGTTCCTATTTTTGGCATTGAGTCAGTTATCTCGTGATAGTGAAAAAGTGGTAGAAAGCCGAAAACTTAGTGACTTAAGAGAATCAGGAGCAATCTGAACAGGATGCTGATGTTGTAATTTTACTTTACAGAGAAGATTACCAAAGATAAAGAAAAGAAGAAGAAGTACAAAATGAAATAGAATTGATTATAGCAAAAGCATAGAAATGGTGAAACTAGAAGTGTTGCTTTAACTTTATTAAAGAGGTACTCAAGATTTTGTAGATCTTCAAACTGAAAGAGACAAGGAGCTTTTTAATGGATAATTTTTAATTGAAGATGATGATATTAAGATTAAAAAATTTGAAAAGAGTTATTTTTAAGTACTTCAAAAAATTTTTCCCCTTATGATGATATATTACTAACCGATTATAATCTTTGTTTTTTTGACTGAATCGGAGATTAAAAATTGGGAAAAGAGAATAAAGTCAAAAAGAATAATTATTTTGCGATAAGGATATTTTAATAGGATATATTTCTATCAGTAGGATAAGTTTTTTAAAACAGTAATTTTGAACTGTCTTTATGTTTAGATGAAAAAGTTTTGTTCAAAAGGATACGGTTTTAAATCGCTTAGACTGTTTTTAGAATATTATTTTTGAAAAATTTTGACAAGTATTCAATTTGGCTAAATGTAAATGCTTTTAATCAAAGAGCGATACATCTATATGAAAAATCGGCTTTGAAAAAATAAGCGAATTTCTTGGAGATTTTGAAGTTCAAAAATGCAAAAATTAAAGAGGTATGAAGAAGCGAAGGAATATTTTGAAGACGATATAATTTATTCCAAAATTTTCACGATGAAATTAGATAGATTAAAATTTTTTAGAAAGGTGGGATAGGAGTGGAAATAAGTTTTAAAAAGTCAATAATTCAACCCGGAGTAACTCCTATTGAAAATATGTTTTTGGATAACTACTTATCGATAGTTGATGAAATTTCCTTAAAAGTATATTTATTTTTTTATATAAAAAGACTTTTTGGATCTTATAAAGTGAATTGTCGATAAAATTCATAGCAGAAGAGCTTAAATTTTCTGAAGTTCAGGTTATGAATGCACTAAAATATTGGAAAAATAATCAATTATTGGACTATTCTTTGAACGAAGATGGATGTTAGAAAAAGATAGAATTTGTAAATAATTTTTGCTCTTTATGCAGGATGGAGTCTATGACGACAATGAAGAAGAAAAAAAGAAAAACCGATGATTGATAATAAAGAATATTTTCAATAAAAATTGAAAAACTTACAGGTTTAAGTTTAAAGCCTCATGAAATAAATGAAAATTATTTCACATATTGAAGAAAACGGGACATGAAATGGCATTTGGTTTATAAAGGCTTATGAATATGCCAAAAAGCACAGGAAAAAGTATGTCGGTACATTATATTATCGGAATTTTTAAGAGCTTGGAAGAGAGATAATAATATTTCAACAGTTGAAAGATTTGAAAAATTTTTCTTGAAAATAAAGATAAAAAAATAAAAATTAAAAGATATAGTAAAAAGACTAAAAAAATATATTGAAAAAGAACTATATTTTAACAGAAGAAGAAAAAAATAGAAAAAAATTAAAAACGACAATAATTCGGGCAACATCAGAATTACTCGATAGGTATTGATTATGAATTTAGATGAATTAGTTTTAAAAAGCCTTAATAAGAGACCATTATTAAGGGGAAAAATCAAAGAGGAAAGAAAAAAATAAAATTTATTCCTCCATTGAAAAATATTGAAAATTTAATGTCGAAGAGAAATAATTTAGCCACAAAAATTATGAAGTCCACACTTTTTAAAACTTTGATTGTTCAGAAGACAGAAAAGAATTTAAAAATTAGAAAAAAGTATTGATGAGTTACTTGTAAAAATGGCTTTTCGAAAGACTATTTGAATAAAAATTTATGTCTCGTGAAAAATGCAAAGATACAGGATACTTTAATGATTCTGTTTGTAGTTGTATAATGAGCGATTTAGTTGAGGATAGAGTTTTGGAAAGTGGCTTTTTCAAATAAGAAAAAGAGAACAAAATTTTGCTAATTTTGAATTTTCTCTTTGACGGAAACTTGAACATGCAAATAGACTTGTAAATTCCAGAGAATATATAGAAAAAACTTATATCTTTTTCAAAAGAATATTGTGATAACTTTAAAATTAAGGATTATGGAATATTCTTTTATGGAAAGAGTGGAGCTGGAAAAACTTATTTTGCATCAGCAATGGTAAATTATATGTTAGATAAGGAAAGCGTGCTTGTTTTTATAACTGCAACAGAATTTTTGAACTTATGTCAAACTATAGTTACAGCTTTTTATAGAGATAAAAAGAATTACAGGATAGAATTGATTTTTATAAGAAATGTTGATTTTCTGGTTATTGATGATCTTGGGAACGAAATTTTGAGTAAGAACAATAATAGCTTTTTAAGCTCGCTTTTTGGATTATAGGATTGAAAGAGGTTTAAATACAATTATAACTTCAAATCTTTCAGAATATGATTTAGCTGAATGTTATGACTCAAGAGTTGCAGTAGAATAAGAGGAAATTTTAAGTTTTTGTTTTTCCACCTTTTGACTTGAGAGAAAAATTGGTAAAAATATAAAATTATAGGAGGTAGTTATGAAATTTAATTGGGAACAAAAGAATACAGTAAAATGTTATAACGGGTGTCTTGATATTTACTATTTCAATACTTTTGTTATTTTATATTTTTCCAATATGAAAATCCATAATTTCATATACTACGAATATAAGATATGTTTTGATGCCCTTTATAGTAGGCGGGGCAATAGCTTATATTTTTAAACTTTTTGTAAAAATTTTGAAAATTGTTTTTAAGATTTGAGTTTTTTTAAAAAGGTAAAATATAAATATATTAGAATGTCGGCAATAATTATAACTTATTTTATATTTTTACATTTATAATTTTACTTTTAAAAATATATTATTCTACAATTTTATTCAAATATAAAGATGTTTGTAGATAGGACTCCGATATTTATAGATATGGGAGTGGAAAAAGCAAAATATATGTTGCAAAACGTTGAGTTAAGCTCTGAAATTAGATCTTTTATCAATGGTAAATTAACTGAATTTGCAACTTTTTCAACAACATTCTTAACAGATATGATTCCTTGGGTTGCTACCTTTGCAACTAGAGTAGTATCCTTGTTTTTAAATATAATTTTAGCTATAATAATATCAGGATATTTGTTGTATGATAAAGAAAAATTTTTCAAGAATTTAAAAAAATTTATGATAGCTGTTTTTCCTGAAAAAGCAAATAGAATTACTTTTAAAAATTGTAAAAAGATTTGACTATACTTTAAAAATCATATCTTTTAGCTAAAGGAATTGGGGGCAATAATTGTCGGAATAACTTTTTATATAATTTTTATTATTTATGAAGATTGATTATGCACTTTTGTTTGCATTTATACTCGGTTTTACAAACTTAATACCATGGTTTGGCTGTTATCTTGGAGCTATACCGATAGCAATAGTATTGCTTTTCACTTCAACTTTTAATACAGTTTTATGGTTTATGATAATCGTAGTGATTGTTTCGATGATAGATGCAAATGTAATATCTCCTAGAGTTTCAGGAAAGAGTTTAGAATAAGTTCATTTTGGGTTATTTTTGCACTTGTATTGGGAGGTAGTTTTATTTGGAATTATAGGATTTTTACTTTCCGTACCGGTTTTTGTTGTCATATATACAACATTAAAGGAATATATAGAAGCGAGACTGACAAAAAGGATATTCCTTAAAAATCCGGCAGAAGAGTTTTGAAAAAGAAAGAGGTTTTAATTATGCTAGATATAAAGAGAATTAGAACTAACAAAGAAGAAGTTATCGAAAAGTTTAAATTCAAGATTTGGAAATTATAATATTGATAAAGTTCTGGAGCTTGATGAAAAGAGAAGAGAAATAATTTTTGAAGTTGAAAAATAAAAAAAGCGAGACAAAATGAAGTTTCAAAAACAAGTTCCAAAATTAAAAAGATGGAATAGATGTGTCAGAGCTTTTTAAGGAAATGAAAGCACTTTCAGATGAAATTAAAGAACTTGACGTTAAAGTTAAAGACTTGGACGAAGAAATCAGAAAAGAACTTCTAAGTATTCCAAATACACCAAATAAAAGATATTCCAATTGGAAAAAGTGATGAAGATAATGTTGAAATCAGAAAATTTTTAGAACCTAAAAATTTGATTTTGAAGTTAAAAGCTCATTGGGATTTAGGTGTAGATTTTAGATATTTTTAGATTTTGAAAGAGCGGTTAAAATATCCGGTTCAAGATTTTCAGTTTTTAAGGATTAGGTGCAAAACTTGAAAGAGCATTAATAAACTTTATGCTTGATTTACATAGTGGACAAGGCTATGAAGAAGTTGGAGTTCCTGTTTTTGATTAACAGAAATTCAATGTATGGAACAGGACAACTACCTAAGTTTGAAGATGATATGTTTTATGTTCCTTCAAAGGATTTATTTTAGCACCAACTGCTGAAGTTCCTGTTACTAATCTTTTAGCAAATGAAATTTTAGAATTTGAAAAACTTCCAACTTATTATACAGCTTTTACTTATTGTTTTAGACAGAAGCGGGCTCCGCAGGTAGAGATACAAGAGGTTTAATCAGAAATCATCAATTTGATAAAGTTGAAATGGTTAAATTTGTAAATCCTGAAAAATAGTTATGATGAATTGGAAAAACTTACAAATGATGCTGAGGAAATTTTAAAACTCTTAGAAATTCCATACAGAGTAGTTTGTTTATGTACTGGAGATATTGGTTTTACAAGTGCAAAGACTTATGATATAGAAGTTTGATGCCAAGTTATGGAAGATATGTAGAAATTTCTTCTTGCTCAAACTTTGAAGATTTCCAAGCTAGACGCGCAAATATTAGGTATAGAGATACAGATGGCAAAGTTAAATTTGTTCATACTTTGAATGGTTCTGGATTAGCTGTTGGAAGAACTTTTTGGCTGTTTTGGAAAAACTATCAAAGAGAAGATGGAAGTATAGAAATTCCGTATGTTTTAAGAAAAATATATGGGTTTGGATGAGATAAGAAAATAGGGGAGTATTATGAAATTTAAGAGAGTATTACTTAGTTTAGCATTAATTTTTCGATTTGTTTTCTCGGAACTGCAAAAGTCCTATGCAATATTTGGAATTGAAAAGAAAACTACTGCATCCTTTAATCGGGGATGCAAAATCAGGAGCTTTGTTTGTTGCAGAAAATATAGATGAACCTTTATCAATAGCAAGTATTTCAAAACTTATGACTTATTATTTAGTTAAAGAAAAAAATAGCTGAAGGTAAGCTTAAAATGGAAGATAAAGTTAAAATATCTATAAATGCAAGCAGAGAAGAAGGTTCAAGTTTAAATTTGAAGGCAGGAGAACAAATCAGTATTAAAGATTTGCTTGATGGACTTATGGTCGTTTCCGGAAATGATTCAGCAGTTGCACTTGCAGAGGTTGTTGCTGAAAGTGAAAAGTAAATTTGTAATGATGATGAATGAAAAAGCAAAGGAGCTTGGACTTCAAAATGCAACTTTTACAAATGCCTCAGGACTTACTAAAAACGGTCAGGATAATAAAATGTCAACAAGAGATATATTTACTCTTTCAAAGGCAATAATTGAAAAATATCCTGAAGTTTTTAGAATATGCAAAGACTACAGTTTTAGAACAACCTTCAAGAAACTTCAAAAAGAGAGCACGATTCCTCTAGTTGGACAAGTTGAAGGAGTTGACGGTTTAAAGACAGGACATACTGACGAAGCCGGATACTGTTTAGTTTCTACTATGAAAAATAAAAAGGTGAAACTGAGTTTAGAGTAATTTCCGTTTTGATGGGTGCAAAAACTAAAGCTGATAGAGCTCAATATATGAAAGATATGCTCAATTATGCAAAAACAAAAATATAGAAACCAGAAAAATTATAGATTCCGAAAAAAATTTGTAAAAAAGTTGAAACAAAAATCAGCAAGTCAAGGTTTTATTGAATTAGTTCCTAAAGAAAATCTTGAAAGAGCTTCAATGAAAGGTATAAATTACGAAACTGAAAGTAACTGTAGATGATGTTAACATGCCATTGAAAAAAGGGGATAAGGTTGGAGAAATAAAAATCAAGAATTCTAAAGAAGTGATTGCGACTGTTGACTTGGTAGCTAAAGAAGACTATTCAAAGGTGGGATTTGTTAGAAGAATTGGAAGATTTTTTTCAAAACAGTTTTTGAAGTAGTTGAAACAATTTTACCATAGAAGTTTTTAGATATGATAAAAATCCGACTTTAAGGTCGGATGTAAAGAAAAAGCTACTTATATGTTATCTTAAGAAGTAGATCTGTTCTTAACTTTTGATATATATCAATAGTTTAATAATTTTCAACTTTTTACTATCTCGATAAAGTTGTGTATTGTATGTTCAATGTATTAAATGATATAATAATATCGTGATGATTATTTACCATAACATTATTGGAGGATTTATGGAACTATTTTACAAAAATATGTATGATTTATGATAGAGATAATGATAAAAATTTTAATTTTGGATAAAGTAAAAATATGGCTGGGAGGGACTTACCTTTTGTTGGAGGACATGTTGAAAAAGGGGAAGTCTTATATGATTCTTGCGTTAGAGAAGTTTTTGAAGAAACTGGATTAACTGTAGAAAATTTAAAAATTAAAAAGGAACTGTCAGCTGGATTGATGAAAATTAATGACAAAAGAGAATTGGGATTTTTATATTATACAGAAGATTTTTTTCTGGAGAATTAATTGAAAACAATGTTGAAGGAAAAACTCTTTTGGATGGGAATTGATGAGTTTAAAAATGCTGATGGAAAGAGTTATAGCATAGATAAGATATTTGATTTATATTTAGACGATAATTATACTGAATTGATGATAAAATGGGGTCGAAACGACGAAGTTGTATCTGAAATATTTTTTTAAGAAAAATATAAAGTTAGGAGGTAGTTATGAATTTTTATTAAGGTATTATCTTTACAATTATTTCTGCATTTGTTTTTCGGCTTTTACGCCAATTCTGCAAAACTTACATATGACGGAGGGAACAATGCCATTACTCTTACATTTTTAAGAGCGTTATTGGGACTACTGTTTTTGTATGCAGGAATGAGAAAAAAATCACACTCCTATGAAGATTACTAAAAGAGAATTTTTCCATTTTATTGTACTTTTCTTTTTAGGTATAGGAATTACCACATGCACCTTTTATGCATCATATAATTACATTTCTGTTGAATGGCAACTACTATACATTTCATCTATCCTTGTGTTGTCTATTTTATTTGCATCTTATTTTTAAAGAAAAAATTACTTTAAAAATTATCTGCACTTATTTTTCAATGATAGGAATTGTACTGTTAGTCGATGAAGTTACTGGAGGAAGTGCTTTAGGATATTTTTAGCTGCGTTATCAGGCATAACTTATAGTTTATTTTTAGTATATTTGATAAAAAGCGGTTTTAAACATATATACCCGTTCAAATGTAATCTCTACATAAGTTTATTTAATATCGTAGGACTTTTTGTGCTTGGTAAAGTTAGTGGACAACTTACTTTTTGCACTTACGCCAATGGCTTGGGGACTTACAATTTTAATTTCATTTTTAACTTCAATTTTTGGAAATGCATTTTTGCAACTTGGAGTTAAGTATTGTGGAGCCACAACAGCTTCAATTTTGTGTACATTTGAACCGATAACAAGTGTAATTTTTGGGTATATTCTTCCTTAATGAATCTATGACAATTTTTTTAAAAATTATAGGTTGTGGATTGATAGTTTTAGTAGTGTTATATTGTCTATAAACAAAAGATTTGAGAAGGAGAAGAAAAATAATGAGCGTGTTTTTAGCACTCGATACATTTTTTTGGATGTATGATAAGATTTTAATTGCACAAAAATTGACTTTTGCAGTAGAAGAAAAATTTTAAATAAAGAAGAAAGAGACGAAGCAGAAAGTCTATTTCCTGCATTGATTTCTAGAAGACTTAGAAGAAGTAATCGATCAAAGTAATATTCATGGATGGTTACATATAGCAGTTTCAAATGTTGAAATAAGATTTGCCTATGTTATAAAAACTTTTTAGACAAAGGAATTTCGCTTGAAGATATTAAAAAGTTGCTTTTTGAATATGGAACGACTTTTTCCGAAATATGAAATTTCATCCCTACAAGATGCTTATGAATTACTAATGGACATTTTACTTGACGGACTACCTTGTGATGTTTCAATTTCTGTAATTAGAGAAGAAGAAAACGAATTGAATTCGTACTATATAATGATATTCACAAACAATATTTTTAATGAATTTGATATGGAAGCTTCTGTATATCACGAACTCAGAGAGGCTTTTTGTAAATGGTCTTTTGAAAAATATTCATTAAAATATAAAAATATTATTGATAGCAATAAGCTAATTTCAAGATAAAATGAAGATTAGAATTGATAGATTTCTTTGTCATATGGGAATTGGTTCAAGAAGTGAGATAAAGAAATATTTGAAAACTTGTCGAGTTAAGCTGAATGGAAAGTTTGAGAAGAATTCAAATACACAGGTTGACATTGAAAAAGATGAAAGTTTGGTTTGATGATGAAATTGTAATTTATAAGGAATTTACTATTTGATGTTGAATAAGCCAAAAGACTATATCAGTGCAACATTTGATAGAAAACTTCCTACTGTTTTAGACTTGCTTGAATTTCCATACTCCAATATGGAATTATTTCCAGTTGGACGACTTGACATAGATACGACAGGATTTTTGATTTTAACAAATGACGGCAAATTTTCCTACAATGTAACAAATCCAAAGAAAAAGTAAATAAAAATATTTTGTAACTTTAGAGATGAAATTATAAGTGAACAAATCGAAAAACTTGAAAATGGAATTTACTTTTGAAAAGAAGATTTTACAACTGAAAATGCAAAGGTTGAAAAAAATTTCAGAAAAGAAATTAATCTTACAATTTCCGAAGGAAAAATTTCATCAAGTAAAAAGAATGTTGGAATATGTGGAAAATGAAGTTGTCGAACTAAAAAGAGTGTACATTGAAATTTGAATTTAGACGATAGTCTTAAACTTGGAGAGTATCAGAAATTACTAATAGTGAGTTAGAAGAAATATTTAGATAAAGTTTTGATTGTTGTCAAAACTTTTTATTGTTATTTTTGTGATAAAAATAATTATAAGATATTTATTTTTAGGAGTTTTTGATGAAAAGTTTAGAAAATGTTAGTAATAATCATAGAAAAAGAAGATTTGAAATTACTTTTTTTATGGAATTTTTGGTTGGGATAGCTGCAGGAGGACTTTCAAGTTTCTATCGTTATATTATTCATGGGATAGAAGGAATTATAGGAGGAATCGTAAATATAAGTAGAAGTCATTTTTACATTTATCCGATTATTTTTTTATTGCACTTATATTTATTTCTTTTTAGTTACAAAAGATTAAGAAAATGTCAAGATTTTGTGGAGGTTCCGGAATCACAAGTTGAAGCGGAAATAAAGGGATATATTAATCCTAATCCTGTGAAAGTATTATTAGCAAAAATTTTCGGGGGAGCTTTAACTGCTTTGGCAGGTTTTTCAGTTGGTCGTGAAGGTCCATCAATTCAAATTGGAGCAATGAGTGGAAAATTAGTTTCAAGAAAACTAAAGAAAAATAAAACTGTTGAAAAGTTTTTGATAACTTGTGGAGCAAGTGCCGGACTTGCTGCCGCATTTAATGCTCCTGTTGCAGGAATTTTATTTGCAGTTGAAGAAGTACATCGCCACATTAGTAAAAAACTTTTGGTAGTTTGTATGGCAGCTACAATAACTGCTGATTTGGTTTCAAAAATATTGTATGGAACAGAAACGGTTTTTAATTTTAGTATGGCTGAAAAATTACCGTTGGTAAATTATTGGACTTTGATTTTATTTGCAGTGGTATTATCACGTTTTAGGAGTTCTCTATATATTTTTGATGGAATTTTTATGAAAAGTTCAAGACGGACTTAAAGCTTAAAGAAAAGAATTTAAATTGATTCCATATTTTTACTACCTATAGTAATTTTAATATTTACACCTAATTTATTAGGTGGTGGCGGTTTCTTGATGAAAGAGTTACAAACTGTTGATTTTTCCAATTTATATGTTAATTTTTACTTTTATAGTAAAAATTACTATTTTCAATAATTTGTTTTCAGTTCAGGGAGTTCCTAGGTGGAATTTTCTTTCCGATATTAGTTTTAGGAGCAACTGTTGGAACAATTTTTGGGAAAAATTATAGATCCCGATTTATATAAATAGTTTTATTATTCTTGGAATGGCAGGATATTTGACTGCAATAGTTAGAGCACCACTTACTTCAATAATTTTAATCTTTGAAATGACTGGTAATCTTTCCTATTTATTGCCTCTTTTCAATAGTTTGTCTTTATAACTTATTCCATACCGAATTATTTAAAATCACTACCTATTTACGAATATCTTTTAGAAAGATTAATGGAAAGAGAACATATTGCTACTTCAAAAGATGGAGAAAAAAATGACTATGAGTATAGTTGTTGAGATTGGAAGTGAGATAGAAAATAAGAAAAATAAAAGAAGTAGAATTTCCAAAGGGATGTTAATTATAAATATTGACAGAGGAGTCGAAGAAATAATACCAAATGGGGAAACTACAATAATAAATGGGGATGTTATAAATGTACTCGTAAGTGAAAATAAATTATTTGATACATTTAACGCATTACAAAAATTTACCAAAATAATTAAAAAAATAAAGAATACTTTTTAGAATTGTTAGGGGGTCTTATGATTAAATTATTAACTTTAGAAGAAATTGAAAAAATATAAAAGAGAAATTTCGATATATACAAAGAGTTTTTAAAACTGATGATTTTTCTGCTAATTTTTAATTACCAGAATTGACGGTAGTTTAAAAAATAATATAAAAATTGTTGGAGCTTTTGAAAATGAAAAAGTTAATCGGTTTTGTATATGGCTTTGATTTTTAAAAAGAAAATTGAGGGCAATGCAAGTGGATTCACAGTTACCAAGTGGAATTGATTGGTATAAAGGCACTTTTGAACTTAATGAATTGGCAGTTATTGAAAAATATCAAGGTAAAGGATATGGGAAAAATTGATGAAATGTCTAATTGAGAATTTTGAAGGAGATAAAATTTTTATTATCCACTAAGAAATTTAATAATGATAAAATAATTAATTTTTATCATAAACTAGGATTTAAAAGATTTAATAAATCCATTTGAATATCCTAATGGAGATTATGAAACATCAATTATATTATGTTTAAGTAAATAGTTTTTAATGGTTAGATTAAGGTCTAATCATTTTTGTTGTTAAACAACAAGGTTTTCTGAATTTTATTTGATATAAAAGTATCATAAAAGAGTTGAATTATCATAATAATATAAATATAGATATTTACTATCAAAATGTATTGACAACGATTGCCTCATAATGGTAAAATAAAATAAATAAGAAAATAACTATCAAAAATGTTTTTGTTTTTCTTATTGAAAATATATTTTTAGGAGGGTTTTTATGATTACAGATGGATTTCAATTTATTGCTCTGTTATTTTTGTTTCAGGTATAGTTATTTACTTGGAAAAGAAGTTTAAAAAATGGAATGTTTTTAAATATATTCCTGCATTGGTTATAATTTATTTCGGCGCTATGATTTTATCTACATTGGGCGTATGGGATATGAATGTGGAAAGTGTATCTAAAGCCAGAAGTGTTTTAAAAGATGCAATATTGCCGTCAATGATATTTTTAATGCTATTAAGGGCTGACCTTAGAGATATAGCAAAATTAGGTCCTAGAATGATAATTTCATTCTTTACTGCAACATTTACTATAATGATTGGTTTTGTTGTGGCATTTCTTATCTTCAAAGGAAGTCTTGCATCCAATGCGCCTTTGACTTTTGGAGCACTAGCAGGAAGTTGGGTTGGAGGAACACAAAATATGGTTGCGGTACAACAAGCAGTAGGACTTGAAGGCTCAGGAATGGGTTATACACTATTGATTGACTCAATAGACTATTCAATATGGATAATGTTCTTATTATTCTTAGTTCCATTTGCAAACAAGTTTAACAAGTGGACAAAGGCTGACACATCAAAAATTGATAATATAAATGAACATTTAACTGCAAAAATTTTCAACAATAAGTAAAGAGATAACTTTCCAAGATATATTTTTCTTATTGAGTGTTTCACTGGAGTTACAGCGGTTACAGGAATAATGGGAAATGAATTGGTAAAAGTTCCTGCACTTGCATTTATGGGAGCAACAGGTTGGACAATAATCATAACTACAATTTTAGGAGTTATTTTTGCAATGACACCACTTGCAAGAATTCGGGATCTCCTGAAGTTTCAAAATGTACTATTATATATGCTAATAGGCTTAATCGCATCAAATGCAAACTTTATGGAACTTACTCAAGCTCCGGCATATTTTTAGCAGGTTTTGTAATTTCTTATAATTCATGGAGTTTTAATGGCTATAATCGGAAAAGTATTCAAACTTGATTTATTCACTTGTGGTATAGCTTCTTTCAAACATAGGCGGAGTAGCTTCTTCACCTGTACTTGCTGCGGCTATATTCACAATCATTGGTGCCGATAGCTGTATTAATGGCATTAATCGGAGTTATTACCGGAACGTTTTTCGGAATTGAGTTGCAAAATTCCTGACACTTTTAGCTTGATGAAATTTTATAGAATGGTTGATTTTATCAGCTATTCTTTTTGTATGAGTTTATAAATGTATAAAAATGTAAAACGTAAAAGTGTTATATATACTATTTTGTGAATGATTTTAAAAAGGAGTTTTGTATATGAAAAAGCAATGCAAATGTCTGAATCCATTGAAGTTGCAAATTTTTAGCATTAAGTGGTGGACTAATGGATGCATATTCATATCTTTTAAGAGGAGAAGTTTTTATGAATGCACAAACTGGAAATATGTTGATTAGGAGTTCATGCTTCTCAAGGAAATTGGGAAATGTGTTTAAAATATGCTTTTCCAATATCTTTTTACTTTTGGGATTTTTTTATCGGATTTATTTAGAAAAAAAGGTAATTTTAAATTACATTGACGACAAAATGCTGTTATATTTGAAATACTTTTTGCTTATTTGTGTGGCATTTATTCCTGAAAATATGAATGCACTTGCAAATGCAATGACATCTTTCGCCTGTGGAATACAAGTTCAAAGTTTTCAAAAACTTTGCGGTATAGATTTTTCTACAACAATGTGTATTGGAAATTTAAGAGGTGGAACTCACAATTTAGCTGAGTATTTTTATACAAAAATAAAAATTTTTAGAATATAGTTTAATGTATTTTGGAGTTATATTATGTTTTTATTATCGGAGCGATTATAGGAAGTAAATTTAGCAACATCTTAGGATTAAAAACTATTTTGTTAAGTGCTTTTTCGCTTATTATTTGTGTATTTATTATGTTTATAGATAGAGAAAATTAAAGAGAGAGATTTTGTTTAATATAGTTTTGTTGGAACCGGAAATTCTTTCAATACTGGGGTTATTGAAGAACTTGTGTCGCAAACCGACACTAAATTACATTTGATAAAACCTTTGGGTTTTTTTCACTTGATGATAAAATGGTGAAGAGATCGGGTCTTGATTATTGGGATAAGTTAAAACTTTTTTTGTCTATGAAAATATTGAAGATTTTTAATGAAAATCTGAATGCAAATATCTATTTTTCAACTACAAAGGCAAAAAAACCTACGATAAGGTAGAGTATTCTCCAAATGATTATATAATGTTCGGAAAAGAGAGTAAAGGAATACCGGAAGAAATTTTAGTTAAAAATGAGGAGCATTGTGTAAGAATACCGATGTGGGGAGAAATTCGTTCCTAAATTTATCAAATTCGGTAGCAATAGTTTTGTATGAAGCATTAAGACAACAAGATTTTTCAGAACTTGAAAAGTTTGGAAATTTGCATAGATTACATTGGAGTGAATAATGGACGAAGAATTATATGATTTATTAAAACAAAAAAAGAAAAATAGAAGCCGTAAAGTATATTAGAAATAAATATGATATGGATTTTAAAAAGAGCAAAAAGAAAACAGTTGATAATTTAACTGAAAAAGTGGAATATTTTGAAGGAAAAAAATCTTGGCTTATTTGAAGAAGATTTTTTCTGACAATAAAAATTTAGATACTCTGAAATATCTGATGACAATTTATATGCTTTTGATAAAAAGAAAATAGAAAAATTGAGGCTGTAAAAATATGTAAAGGATAAGTATAATTTTGATTTAAAAAACATCTAAGAAAATAGTTGATAGTTTAGATATAAATAATCTAATGGCATTTTACAGAAAAATATTGTTTCTGCATCAAAAACTGATTTTTTTCTAAATATGGAAGTGGTTATAGTAACGAAAGTTATTCCTATGAAATGATTGATGGAAAACAACATTTACTATGCATATAGTAAAGACGGAGAAAAAAAGAGAAGTCAGTAGGTTCTCCAATTCCTAGTGAAATATTGAAATGTTTTGAAAAAGTCTGCAGAAAAAGGCAGATGAATATGAAGATAAAGAATATAGGAAAAAATATCTTTTGGGGAATTTTGCTAGTAGCATTAATAGTTGGAATTTATTTCACTTTAATTAAAAATTTGACATTTTAAAAGAAATCTGAATGACTGTTGGGATAGATTAAAACTGTTTGTCTATGAAAATAGAAGATTTTGCAAAACTAGAAAAATTGAAATCTACATATTATATTGGAGTGAATAATGGACGAAGAATTGTATGATTTATTAAAACAGAAAAGAAAAGAAGAAGCTATAAAATATATCAGAAATAAATATGATATGGATTTTAAAAAGTGCAAAAGAAACAATTGATAAGATGACAAAAACCTTGAATTTTTGACGGTAAAAATCATGGTTTATCAAAAACTGATTTTTCCGATATGTTTAAAAATTCAATAATATCCAGGATATATGATAATGATTTATATGCACTGATAAGAGAAAATAGAAAAATAGAAGCTGTAAAAATATGTAAAAGACAAATATAATTTTTGATTTAGAAAAGGCAAAAGCTATGGTTGATACTTTAGAGCCGGAGATGTTTACAGAAAAAGCATTATTTCCACATCAAATTCTAATTCATCTAATTTTGAAAGTGGTTATAGTATTGGAAACTATTCCTATAAAATGATTGATGGAGAACAACTTTACTATACTTATAAAGACGGAGAAAAAAAGAAGTAAATAGGGTTTCAATTCCAAAAGATATACTTAAAGATTTTGAAGAATCTGCAGATGAATATGAAGATAAAAGACAAAAAAGAAAAATATTCTTTTAGGAATACTTTTAGTGATTAGTAATCGTAGGAATACTTATTTACTTTAATTAAAAATTTGACACTTTAATTTCTTTTGTGTTAGAATTTAATGATGTAGAAATATATCAAAAAAATAATAAAAAAATTCAGGAGGAAGGAATGTTAATTAGATAACTATTATGAGACAGAAATTTAATAGCTTTTTAGAGCTTAGTTTTTTTGTTGCCATTTTAGTTATGCATTCCTTTTTGTGTTCTTTTTAGAACTCCTTTTTGAGTTGCAAAGTGAATGTTGAAATGGCAATAAGTGGATTGCCATTTTTGTGGCTTAATTTAGGAGGGATATATGCTTAGTATAAAAATTTAACAATATATTTAGTGAATGATTTAAGAACAGTAATTGAAGATTTCAGTTTTTCTTTAGAAAAGCGGAATGAAAGTTTGTATAATCGGAGAAGAGGAAACGGAAAGTCCAGCATTTTTAAAGGCGATAGTAGATGATGAGGAGCTTAAAAGAATATGCTGAAATAAGTGGAGAGATAAATAAGAAAAATGAAGTTATGGATATTTACCACAGATTTTAGAAGCAAATATTTTAGATTTTTTTCAACAAAGGAATATCTTGAGAAATAAAATTAAAAGAAGAATTTTTGACTATAATTTATTTTACAAATTGTTAAAGGAGATAAATTTTGATGAAAATTTAATAAATGAAAAAGCAAAAGGATAAGTGAATTATCAGGTGGAGAGAGAATTAAATTTATTTTACTTTTGTGAACTTATGAAAGAGCCGACTTGTCTTTTATTGGACGAGCCTAGTAATGATTTGGATATAAATTCTATTGAATGGCTTAAGAATTTTCATAAAAACATTGATATTCCAATAATATTTTATTTCTCACGATGAGGATTTAATTGAAAATTATGCAAATGTAATTATTCATATTGAACAGCTTATGAGAAAACAAAAGCGAAAGATTTCGATTGAAAAGTTGGATTATGAAAATTATGTTGAGAATAGAGGAAATGCTATTGAAAGACAGGAGAGAATTGCAAAAAAACAAAGAGAAGAATTTGATAAGAAACAAAAGAAAAATATCAGAAAAATATATGAAAGAGTGCAACATGAAATCAGAAGTACAAAAATGATTTTTGGGGGACAGAGCTGAAAATAAAATGCATACTGTAAAAGTCTATCGGTAGAAAAGACTTGAAAAAGAAAAAGGAGAATTTGCTTGAATTTTCCCGATTATGAAGAATCTATTTTTGTAAAATTTGATGAAAATGTTAATTACTCATCCAAAAAAGGAAATTTTGATTTGAATTTGCAAAACTTATTATTGGCTCTAAAAAGTTTTGAGGAAAATATAGAGTTAAAGGTATTTAGTACTGATAAAATCTGTATAATCGGAGAAAAACGGAATAGGAAAGACAACTCTTTTTAAAGATAATTTTGGATAATGTAAAGAAAAATGTAAAGATTGCTTATATGCCTCAGAATTATGATGATAAGATGAATGTTGAAATGAGCATTATAGATTATTTGAGTAAGACTTATGAAAAAGGAAGAGACTACAAAAGATTAGAACATTTTTAGGGTTCAATGAAATTTACTGCAGACGAGATGTTTCATAATTTAAAAATCACTTTCTGGAGGACAAAAAGCGAAAATTTACTTTTTAAAAATGATTTTGGAAAAATCCGAAGTTTTGATTTTAGACGAGCCTACGAGAAATTTATCCCTTTTTCGTCAGTTGAAATCAGAAAAATTATTAAAAATCATATAAAGGCTCAATAATCTCAGTTTCTCACGATAAAAATATATTAATGAGGTTTGTGATAAAGTTATAAACTTACCAAAAATGGATTGGAACTTGTAATTTAAAAAGAGAAAATACATGTTAAGCAAAATTTTTGACTACTTTTTGTATTTATGGTAAAATAAAGTTTAATAAAATCAGATTTTAACATAAAAAGCGGAGGATATATGGATAAAATTTTTGATATTTTGGAAGGTATTTTTTTCAGTTGAAACCTTTGGAAATTTAAAAGTTATATGATTTAATGGCAATAATTTTTCAAATATTTTTTTGTAATTATTATCTATTATTTTATTTATAATATAATAAAAATGATATATTTTGATATTAGCACAACAAGTGAAATGAGTGAGGTTTCTAATACCTATCTAAAACTTATAAACAGAAAGGAAAGTCTTCCTTTTAAAGTTCATGAACATTATTATATAAATAATGAGACAACTTTAGGTCGTGGTGATTCTAATGATATTGTAATAAATGATAAATTTATTTCTAAGAAACATATGAGAATTATTAAAGAAGACGGAATTTATTATATTGAAGATTTAGGCTCTGCAAATGGGACTTTTACTTAATGGAGAACCAATTACAGAAGCTATTGAACTTAAAGATAAGGATTTAATAGATGTTGGTAGAATTGAGTTCTTATTTGTAAATGAGGAAGTTGATGATGATTAGTAAAAATTAATGTCAAGATTTAGAACTTTAACTGTAAATTCCCATGTCAGCACAAAGAGTATTCAAGGACTTTTGTTATTCTTTTCAAATTTTTAGGATTATTTCTAATCATGGCTAGGGATTTTTGCAAATTTTGACAAAACTAAGTTGTATTTTATGATTGCATTGATTGGTTTTGTATATATTTCTGGGAAATTAGTACAAAAAGTTTACTAGAGGCGATTATTATATAATGCTTATTGCAAATATGCTTTTTCTATTGAATTTTAGAAATTTACAGGCTGAATAATAAATTGGCATATAGACAAATTATTTGGTTTTTGTATCGACATTGTAGCTTTTTGGGTTATATATTTAATTTTAAAATATATAAGAATCTGGAGCAAAAATGTACTATTTTTATGCTGGAATTTCGTATCTTTGTTGTTGCAACATTCTCTATTAGGCAGTAGAAATTAATGGGGCAAAAACTGGATAAGATTGGGGATAAAATTTTGCTTTCCAACCATCTGAGCTTATAAAGATTGCTTTTGTCTTTCTTATCGCCGCCTATTATAAAAAATAGAGAAAAGTTTGAAAAGATATTTTTCAAAAATACAGTTTACATTTCTTTTTCTACAATTTTTAGGATTTCTATTTTTACAAAAAGACTTAGGTACAGTACTTGTGTTTTTCAGGAGTTTTTATCTTTGCACAGTATATGTACGAACCGCATAGGAAGTATATTTTAATTAATCTTTTAGTTCTTTCTTTTGGGGCAATTTTGGGATATGTTTTGTTTACTCATGTTAAGGTAAGAGTAAAAATTTGGCTTGATCCTTTTAAATATGCGGATGGAATGGGCTATCAAATAATTCAAGGTTTCTATGCAATTGCAAGTGGTGGATTTTTCGGTAGAGGTCTCGGACTTGGAAGACCGGATTATATTCCTTTTGCAGAAAGTGATTATATATTTGCAAGTATTTGTGAAGAAATGGGAATTTTAATGGGAATGGGCGTTGTTATGTTGTTTCTTAATTTTAACATACAGAGGCTTAAAAAAACTTCTATGGGACAACATAATAAATTCTATAAATATGTAGCTTTTTGCCTTTCATTAATTTTTGCTTTTCAGTCATTAATAATGTTCGGAGGAATTTTAAAACTTATTCCACTTACAGGAATCACAATTCCTTTTGTCAGCTATGGAGGTTCTTCAATTCTTTCAAGTTTTATTGCTTTAGGGAATTTTACAGTATGCCTCTGAAGAGAATATATAGGAGGATAATATGGTTGAAATAAAAAGATATAAAGAGTTTTAACATTTATAAGTTTACTATTTATTTTTAATTCTTGGGTATATGACTTATTTTCAAGTTGCAAAAGCGGATAAACTTAAAAACTGCTGAAGATAATAAAAGAAATTGGGTTGATGACAACAAATTAAAAAAAGAGGAAATATCCTCGATTCTAATGGAAATATTTTAGCTGAAACTAAAAACTGATGAAAAGGAGATAAATTCAGATATTTTTCCTTATGGGGAAAGCCTATGCTCATATAGTCGGATATAACAGCAAAAAAATATGGAAAAACGGGAATTGAGAAAAATTTAATACAACTCTTTTTAAACAAACAGGATAAAACTCCCATAGGAGAATTAAAGAAAATTTTAATTGATCAAAAAGAAGGTAATTCAGTAAAATTGACTACAAATACGGAATTGCAAAAATATGCCCTTTTCTTTTGGAGGGACATAGGGGTCGATGATTTTGATGAATCCACAAACCGGATCAATAATTGCAATGGCGGACAGACCTACTTTTGATCCAAATAAAAATAGAATCTAATTGGGCAAACATTATTTCAGATGAGGAAAATGCACCGCTTTTAGCGAGAAGTACTTCGGACTTTTTCACACCCGGATCTGTTTATAAACTTATAACAGGAACTGCATTGCTTGAAAAAACTTAGTGGAAGTGATTTAAATTACAATGATAAAGGTTCAACAACTATTGACCATTATAAAAATAAATAACTATGCAAAAGGAAGTCAATGGAAATATAGATTTGAGAAAGGCTTTTGGTAAAATCTTCAAACACATATTTTGCAGATCAGGTACAAAAAAATTGAGTTGATTCTATGATTGATGTGAGTAAAAGATTTATGTTCGGTCAAGAAATTCCTTTGAGTTAAAAACTGCAATTTCTCCAATTCCGTATAACGATAAAACTACGGCTTTGGAACTTGGAACTGCGTGCGTTTGGGCAAGGAAAAGATTTGGTTACTCCATTACAGGTTGCATTGTACACAAGTGCAATTGCTAATGGCGGAAATATGATGAAACCTCATATTGTAGGTGAAATTCTGGATCCAAGTGGAAAAATAATTGAAAAAAGTTACACCTGAAGTTTTATCAAAAAGTTGCTGACAAAAAATAATGGACACAATGAAAGATTATTTAAAAATCTTCAGGGATAGAAATTTCGCCGGATTTGTGAAAAGGAAAAGAAAGTTGCAGGTAAAAACAGGAACCGCAGAAAAACAAAGGATAAAATTCATTCTTGGGTTACAGTTTTTTTATCCTGTAGATAATCCTACAATTGTATGTACAGCATTTTTGAAGAGGAAAACAAAATTGCTGCTGAAATGATTCCTCTTGTAAAAACTTGTAAATAAAGCGATAGAGCTTGGATATTAGGGAGATACTATGAATTATAGAGTGCTATTTAGAATTGAAAGATTAAAAACTTATAGATAAATTAAAGGCAAAAAATCGTAAATTATAGAAGGTACTGCGAAGAAAATGGGTGATACTTGTGAAATTGAAATAGTTTGTGCAGGAAATGTGGTTTCACATTTTTGGAAGAAGATGAGTTTTTAAAGATGAAAAGTCTACAAGTTAAACTCTGTAAAAAATGCTTTAAACGGATTAAAACCGAACTATGAACAGAAAAATATTCAAATAGTATCAGCCGGTATTGGGGAAGTAATTAAGAGAAAATCTGAAGGCTGGATTGAATATACAATAGAATAAAAATTTACTGAAAAAGAATGTTTACAGAAGAACATTCTTTTTCTTATGAAGAAATATGTTTTTAAAAATATTGATAAAAAGTGAAAAATGGTAAAATTAATGTGTATAATTTTAATTTTTGTTTGAGGGAGCATAATGGAAAAAATATAATTGGTCATTAGAAAAAATTTATAAAAATGTGGATGAAGCAAGAGCTGAAATAAAAACTTTGTGATGAATTTATTGAAAAAAATTGTAAAAGAAGAAAAATCTGTTAAAAATTTAAAAAATATTATGGAATTATCTGAAAAAGGCAAGTAGACTTGTAGAAAAATTATATACTTATTCATATATGAAAAGAGATGAGGACAGCAGAGTCCCCGAAGCACAAAAAAATTAGCTTTAGAAGTAACTTTTTAGGTTCAAGATTCGGATCTGCTACGGCATTTTTGATCCTTTCTTAATGAGTTTATCTGATGAAGAATTGGAAAATTTCTATAAAGAAGGAGATAATGAAAAATATAGAATTCATTTTGAAAAATATTTTAAGATTTTAAACCTCATACTTTAAGTGCTGGTGAAGAAAAACTTTGCAAATTGTAGTGAAATGGAGAGACAGGTCAAAAATTCATTCTATATGTTAAGTTATGCCGATATGGATTATGGTAATATTGAAAGTAAAGGTGGAGAAAAATTAACTCCAGCTAATTTCAATACTTTTCTTTTTAGATGAAAATGAAGAAGTAAGAAAAAGAAGCATTTGATAAAATGTATAAAAACTGTTTCAAACTTTAAAAATACTTATGCCACAACTTTATAGTGCGATTAAGAACTTAACAACACTTGCTAAGGTTAAACACTATCCTTCAGCTAGATATATGGAATTATTCCAAGATTGTGTACCTGAAACAGTTTATGACTCATTGATAGAAAGTATTGAAGAATATCTTCCTTCTCTTCATAAATATTATGGATTAAGAAAGAAAGCATTAAAGAAAGATAAACAATATATGTGGGATGTTTCTATAAATTTAGAAAAAGAATTTGATCAAAAATATCCTTATGAAAAAAAGCAAGAGAATTAATAACTGAAGGTCTTAAACCATTGGGAGAAGACTATATTGAAGTTTTAAATAGAGGTTTTGACGATCGTTGGGTTGACGTTTATCCAAGAGAAGGAAAAAGCTGGTGGAGCATATTCATGGGGAAGCTTTGATACAGATCCATATATCCTAATGAATTATACAGATACTTTTAGATAGTATGTTTACATTAGCTCATGAATTTGGACATTCAATGCATAGTTATTATTCAAAATCTGACAATGACTATCTATATGCTCAATATAAGATTTTTCGTTGCAGAAGTTGCATCAACTTTTAATGAATTAACTCTATTAGATTATTTGTTAAAGAATGTTAAGAATAAAAAATGAAAAGATTTATATCCTAAACTATTACATTAATATGTTTATCGGAACAGTATTTAGACAAACAATGTTTGCTGAATTTGAAAAGAATACATTTAGAAGTTGAAGCGGGAAATGCCTTAACTGCCGATGATTTCACAAGAATTATGAGCGAATTAAATGACAAATATTATGGAGAAAAATGTTGAAAAAGAGCGAGTTAGCTAGTTACTTATGGGCTAGAATTCCTCATTTCTACACTAATTTCTATGTATATAAATATGCAACAAGTTTCTGTGCTGCAAGTTTCTTATCAAGCAGAGTTGTTAAGGGAGATAAAAGAAGCATTAAAGAGTTATAGAAATTTCTTAAAAAGACGGATGTAGACATCAACCGATAGAACAATTAAGAGCTGCAGGAATAGATATGGAAGATAAAAATTCTATCAATAAAGCTCTAGATGTTTTCAAAAGGTTTAGTTGACGAACTAGAAAAAGAATTAGAAGCTTAGAAAGATTTAAGGAGGGTTTTTCGTGTCTAAGAAAAATAAAGAATAAAATTGAAAAATTCTTCAAATTTTTCAGAGGGTGGATTTGATAAATCTATTTTATCCGACTATTCTCAATGGAGAGAAGATTATTCCGAAAAAGAAATTTCTGAAGAAACTGTCCTCGAATCCACTAAAGAAAAAGAAACTGATAAAGTAGATGATTTAGATTTTAAAATCAAGTCTTATCAATTCGGAAGTGGAAGATCATACTTTTTCAACTGATGAAGAAAAAGCAAAAAAATAAGTTCAAAGGTTGAAAAAGAAAAAAAGAGAATAGAAGAAAATAACGAAGAAGATAAAGAAAAAAACAAAAGACGATAGTGAAGAAGATGAAATATTAACAGAAACACAAAGACTTCAACTTATTTACGGGAATGTTGTTCCTCTACATGAAAGACGTCGTAGAGGAAGCAAAGCTGTTAAGAATAAAGAAAAACAAAGATAAAAATCCAAAAAGTTTTAGAAACTGTAAAGGACGAAGAAAAAAGAAGCATCTGTCGAAGAAAAAAATTGCTCAAAGTTCAGTTGAAAAATATTGAAAAAAGGAAACTAAAAAGCAGGAGAAAAATTGAAGAGCAAAAGGAAGGTAAATCCAAAGAAACTGAGAAGCAAAAAGAAATTCAAAAACAAAAGGAAGAAAAAGGATAAAAAGAAGTAAATAAATATGATATGCCGAAAGTTCCAAAAACTTTGAAGATAATTTTTGCTTGTACTATCCTTTTTAGCAATTTCAGTAGTCAGTTTTTTTGGACTTAAGGCATATCACTCTCTTGGAGTAAAACTTCCAAGTATTCTATCCGAGTTGAATCCAAAAATCGGATTTTATACTTCAAACTTTGTTTTTAATGGAAAAGTACTAGATAAAGATCAAGCAGAATATCTTATATCTATGTTTGAAGAAGATGAAACAAAATTAGCTACAATTAAAAATGGCTTAAAGAAGATGCTGAAAATCTAAAGAAAGATGAAAACTATAAGAGTGATAGACCTGTTAGGGCTTCAAAAAAAGCGGAAAAAAATTTTAGGACTTTTGATGATTATAAAATTTGTTTAGATCCGATAAAATTGAAAGTCGAAAAGAATGATAAGGTGGAAACTTCTATTTTATTAAACGGAAAAAGAAGAGAGCGTTTCAGATAAAGAATATGAGCTGTTTCCGGAAAAATATACAATCTTTTATTATGATAATAATGTAAAATTAAAAGAGAAATTTCTTTTTATGATGAAAAAGTCTAGTGTTAAAAATGTCTCTTATGGAGTGGGAGCGGACTACAAATTGGCAAATGAAGTTGAAAAACTTGATACAAACTCAAAGGAGAGTTCATTTAAAATAGTAACAAGAGATGAAAATAGTGTTTTATTTGTAAATGATAAAAAAATACAGAATTAACTGTAAAGGAATTTAATAAATTGTCAGGAACAAATATTAAAAAGGGTGATATTTTAAAAAGTTGTAACAAAAAAATGCCTTTGGGGATATACAATTTCTGACGGAGTTACTTATCAAGGAGAAAGAAAAAGTAAATGTAAGTACTCTCTCTTAGCGATAAAAAGATTACTTGATGTTGCAATTTCAAGAACTATTGAATTATTAAGAGAAGATGTTCAGTCAAGAGGCAAAAAGATGCAAGTTTATTGACTACAATGATAAATCCATCTTTACAAATTGAAGCAAAAGAGTTGAGTCATTGATAAATAACGGAAGAGAATATATTGGAGGTTATCCTTCAATGGAATTTGACCTTAATTCTTTTGAAATAAGAGAATATGGAGATACTTATGAAATGTATATAGGTGGACATCTATTAGTTCAAGAAACAACTTATCCTCAAAATAGTAAACCGCCAAAATTGGAATCAATAACACCGACAGAATCAACAGTCGGATTCCATTTTATCTATGATAAGCAAAAAGAAAAATTGGTATAGCAATGTTTGGGGTTTTACAACAAGAACAATAACAAGAGATAATATAAAAGTGTTGATATCTCAAAAGATATGATTGCGAGGTAAGTTTATAACATGATTTTGACCGACCTTAAAAATTGAATAAAAATCAGTTTTATTAGGTCGGTTTGTTATATTTAAAATAAATATTGGAGCATTGTATGAATATTGATATTATTTTTCAAAAATATTGAATTTTTGATAAAGATGGTTCTTGCAACTTCTATGGGGGCAATAATCGGTTTTGAAAGAAAGAGTAGAAATAAAGAAGCAGGTATTAGAACTCATGCGATAGTTTGTTTGGCATCAGCACTTATGGTAATAGTTTCTAAATATGGTTTTTGATGTAGGAAATTATGATGCAGCACGTGTTGCAGCTCAAGTTGTTTCCGGAATTGGCTTTTTGGGAGCGGGACTTATTTTTATAAAAAAATAATGCCGTAAATGGATTGACAACTGCTGCAGGAGTTTGGGCTACTGCTGGAATTGGACTTACTATGGGAGCGGGACTTTATGCGGTTTGCGATTTTTGGAACTCTTTTAATTGTAATCATTCAAACTTTGATGCATAAAGATACATTTTTAAATAAAGACCATTTGACTATTACATTTTGAGATAGAGTTGGAAGATAGTTTTAATTCTATCAGAGAAATTAGAAAGTTGTTTGGAAAGATTTAAACTTGAAATTCAAAATGTGGAGATTATAAAGAAAAAAATAGATTCGTAATAGTTAAATTTTACACTGTTGTTCCTCTCGACTTTGAAAGAGCATTTGGAAGATTTAATTTTTGATGATGAAAGAGTTAAAAAGATTGAAATGTAGTTGACTTTTTTTGACTATTTTTATATAATTATTTCAATATTTAATATTGAGCGTTGATTGTGCTTACAACACAGGAGTTTAAAAAGTGATTGTGCTTAAACAATATGAGGCCTATGCGAAGAAAGGTGGTACCACGATAAGTCGTCCTTTCACAGTTTTTAGGTCTTTTTATAGGAGGTTTTATGGAATACAAGAATATTTTTGAAGAGCTTGTCGATAGAGGATATTTTGAACAAGCTACTTATGAAGATGAGTTAAAAGAATTATTATCCAAAGAGAGAGTAAAAATTTTACATAGGTTTTGATGCGACAGCAGATAGTTTGACAATTGGACATTTTATTCAAATTATGGTTATGAAAAGAATGCAAAACTATGGTCATATTCCAATTGCACTTTTAGGTGGAGGAACTACAATGATAGGAGATCCTTCAGGAAGAAGCGATATGAGAAATGGTAATGACTGAAGAACAAATTAATCATAATGCACAAAGATTTTTTTGAACAACTTTCAAGATTTATTGATTTTTCTGATGGAAATGCGATTATAGAAAATAATAAAGATTGGCTTTTAGACTTAAATTTTATAAAAATTCATGAAAGAAGTAGGAGTGCATTTCAGTGTAAATAAGATGCTAACTTGTGATGCTTATAAAAAAACAGAATGGAAAAAGGTCTTACATTCTTTGAATTTTCATATATGTTAATGCAAAGTTATGATTTTCTATACCTATACAGAAAAACATGGTTGTAAATTGCAATTAGGTGGTTCTGACTAATGGAGCAATATCCTTGGAGGATATGATTTAGTAAGAAAAGCTTGAACAAGATAAAGTTTATGCTATGACTTTTTAAACTTTTAACAACAGCTGACGGAGTTAAAAATGGGTAAATCTCAAAAAGGTGCAGTTTGGTTAGATGAAGAAAAAAACATCTCCTATGAACTTTTTCCAATATATGAGGAATGTTGATGATAGAGATGTTGAAAAGTTTTTTACTTATGCTTACTTTTCCTTCCTACAGAAAAAATGTAGAGAATTAGGCAAATATAAAGATGAAAGAATTAACGAAGCAAAGGAAATTTTAGCTTTTGAAGTAACAAAGATTATTCACGGAGAAGAAAAAGGCACAAAAAGCATTGGAAACTGCCAGAGCATTATTCAGCGGAGAACTTTTAGATGAAAATATGCTTCAACTGAAATCAAGAAATCAGATTTTGAAAAATGAAGAAATAGGAATTCTAGATTTGATTAGAATTTGTGGACTTTCAAAAGTCTAATGGAGAAGCTAGAAGACTTATAGAACAAGGCGGAATTTCTTTAAATGGAGAAAAAGTTGCAGATACTAATTTAAAAAGTTTCTCTTAATTTAGAAGAAATAGTAATTAAAAAAGGTAAAAATCTATCACAGAGTAATTGCTTTATAGGAGTTTTTGATGAAAAAAAGAAGATGTATATGTAGTAGGAATTGCCGGAGGCTCAGCCTTCAGTAAGACTACGATTATTGAAAAAGTTGAAAAACAATTTAAAGATGAAATTGTTATGATTAGCCATGATTTTTATTATTGCCAAATGATGATAAGACTTTAGAAGAAAGGGCAAAGTTGAATTATGATCACCCTAAGTCTTTTGAAACTTCTAAACTTATTGAAGATATAAAGATTTTAAAATCAGGTAAAAGCGGTAGATTTACCGATTTATGATTATACAATGCATACTAGAAAGCAAAGAAACTATGAGAGTTTATCCAAAGCCTGTAATAATAGTTGAGGGCATTTTAATTTTGGAAGATGCAAGACTTAGAGAGCTTATGGATCTAAAGGTTTATGTTGATACGGATGCGGATGAAAGACTAATTAGAAGGATTTTTAAGAGATACAAAGAGAGAGGAAGAAGTCTTGAAAGTATTTTTAACTCAATATCAAAAACACGGTTAAACCTATGCATGAGGAATTTATTGAGCCAAGTAAAAACATGCCGATATAATAATTCCTCGTGGCGGAGAAAAATACTCAGCAATAGAGATGTTGGTTCAACATTTAAAGACTTTTTGGATAAAAATGAGAAAAAATAGTAAAACAAATGTATGCAGAATTTTAGATAGTAAAAATTAAATATGAATTCGTAGTTAGAGATGAAGACAAAAGAATTTGAAGAAATTGGAATAGATAGAAAATATATGCTTTAAGACACTTGTTCTAGAGGGAAGTGATAAAAATCACTATGTCTGTGTTATTCCAATTGATAAGCATCTGGATTTAAAAAGCGAGTAAATATTTTAAACTAAAAAGTATTAAGATGATTTTGCAAAAAGAACTGGAACTTTTTAACCGGATATGTTCACGGAGGTTGCAGTCCTGTTGGAATGAAGACTAAATTTAAAAACTGTTTTTGATGAAAGTGCAAAAATATGGAGAAATTTCTTGTAAGTGCTGGAAAAAGTTAGAAATTCAATCATAGTAAATCCAATTGAATTTGCTTGCTTTTTGTGATGCGGATTTTGCTGATTTGGTGGTAAAAATAATGATAAATTGTATAATACTTGCAGGTGGGAATTCTATAAGAATGACTTTTCCTAAAGAATATATAGAGATAGAAGAAAAATATTTGATTCACAATTCAATAGAAATTTTTAAAAATGTTTTTGACGATATTGTTGTTGTTTCTAATAATAGAGGACATTATAAAGATTTAAAAGTTAGAGTTGTAAGAGATATTTTTATAAAAAGGTCCAATGGCTGGGCTTCATAGCGGACTTTGTTATTCCAATAGTGATTTTTCTTTTCTGACTGCTTGTGATATGCCTAATATGGATGAAAAAAATTTATTAGATTTTTAATTTTAAAAACTGGATAAAAATTTTTGACGGTATTGTTTGTCTTTCTGAAAAAGGAAAGATACTACCTATGAATGGTATTTATAGAAATTCATTGAAAGAAAATTTAAGAGAAGAGTTAATCAAAAGATAATCGTAAGTTTATAAGATTTATTGAAGATAATAATTTTAAAATTTTTAAAATATGAAGATTGGAAAAAATTCGATGAGAAAAATATATTTGAAAAACTTAAATACTATAAAAAGAATTGGAAGAATTTAAAAAGAAATTATTGACTATAAAAAGATTGATGACGGTTTAAGCCGTCATTTTTGGGTTTTATGAAAATACATTATTAAAATTAATACATTTTTATACAATTTGTTAAATTGACAAAAAATACTAAAAAGTTGTAAAATAGTGGTGGCGAGAAGTCGCTATTAACTTTAAGGAATAATGATTTGATAAGTGTAACTTGAAAATTTAATAAAAGGAGTGTGAAACTAATGCCAATGGAATTTTTATTAATGCCTGTTTTTTAATAGTGGGTGTGGTTGTTGGATATGTTTTTAGAAGATTTACTCAGAAAAACTTATAAACGGTGCCGAAAATCATGCTAAAAAAATTGTTGAAGATGCTATTAAAGAAGCTGAAACTAAGAAAAAGAAAAATTAGTTGAAGCTAAAGAAGAAGCACATAGAATTAAACAAGAAAAGCGATAAGGAAAACAGAGAGAAGAAATGAAATTCAAAAATTGGAACGTCGTTTGATTACTAAAGAAGAAAAATTTAGATAAGAAAAATGAGAATTTAGATAAGAAAAAAATGAACGTTTAAATAAAGAATTAAAAAGCTTTTAGAAGTTAAAGAAACTGAAATTGAAAAATTAGTTGAAAAAGCAAAAAGAAGAACTTGAAAGAGTTGCCAATATATCATCTGAAGAAGCTAAAGAAATTATACTCGAAGAAGTTAGACAGGAAAGTATAAAAAGATGCTGCAAATATCATAAGAGAAATTGAACAAAATGCTAAAGATAATGCAGAAAAATGCCAGATATATTATTGGAACAGCTATCCAAAGATATGCTGCCGATCAGGTCGCAGAATCTACGGTTAGCGTTGTAACTTTACCTAATGATGAAATGAAGGGTAGGGATTATAGGTAGAGAAGGAAGAAATATAAGAACATTTGAAAGTTTGACAGGAGTTGATTTAATTATAGATGATACTCCGGAAGCTGTTGTTTTATCTTCCTTTGATCCGGTTAGAAGAGAGATTGCAAGACTAGCTCTTGAAAAATTGATTAATGACGGAAGAATTCACCCAACAAGAATTGAGGAAATGATTGAAAAAGCAAGACAAGAAGTTGAAAAACAGCATCAGAATTGCGGGAGAAGATGCTAGGATCAAACTAATATTCATGGATTACATCCTGAACTTGTGAAACTATTAGGAAGATTAAAGTACAGAACTTCTTATGGACAAAATGTTTTGAAACATTCAATAGAAGTTGCACATATGGCAGGAATGTTGGCTGCTGATATCGGAGCTGATGTTAAGATTGCAAAAAGAGGTGGTCTATTACATGATATAGGTAAGGCTATAGATCACGAAATGGAAGGAAATCACGTAGAATTAGGCGTTCAGATGGCTAAAAGATATAAAGAAAAACGTGAAGTTATCCATTGTATTGAAGCGCATCATAATGATGTAGAACCTTCAACTGTTGAGGCACTTTTGGTACAAGCGGGAGATGCTATTTTCAGCTGCAAAAACCGGGTGCAAGACGTGAGTCTGTTGAAAAATTATATTAAGCGTTTGGAAAATCTTGAAGAAATTGCAAATTCATTTGACGGAATTGAAAAATCTTTTGCAATTCAAGCAGGACGTGAAATAAGAGTATTGGTTAAACCGGAAATTATTGACGAAGACAAGATGTTGTTAACTTCAAAGGCAATAGTTAAGAAAATACAAGAAGAACTTGAATATCCCGGAACAATTAAAGTTAATTTAATTAGGGAAACAAGAGTTGTTGACTACGCTAAATAGTTTTTAAATTTGAAAAACAAGAATGTTTATAGAAATATAGACATTCTTTTTATGCAAAATTGAAAGTTGTTAGATTTATGTATCTCACGATACATTCACTTTTGTTTTCAACAAAAAGTGTGAGATCTCCACAGTCGATTGTATCCAAATCAAAGATTTGGACAATCTTTACGTCAGACCTACTATTGCTTATTTATAACTAAATAAGCAAAGTTAGAAACTAGATTCACCATTTCACTCATTCCGGTCGAGATGACGTATAAGGAGTGTACTCATTTTAGAGCTAGACGTGAATGGTAAATAAACTCAAAAATATTTAAAAAATTATTTAAAATAAAAATATTTAACGTCATAGTACTTTTGCAAAAGAAAAATATCTCGACACGTCATTTTCGACCGAAACGAAGCAAAAGCTGAGTGAAGTGGAGAAATCTCATATATTTGCTTGTTTGCAGCAAATATAAAAATATCTATGATACATTTAGTTATAAAATTATTGATATTGCTTTGCGATTGTGATATATTTATAGTGATTAATAATTTTGTTAGCAAACAACAGGAGTAAATTATGAATAAGGAAAATATAAATATTGAGTATGTAAACGAAGAAAAATTCACGGTTTTTAAAAAAATATTTTTAAGAGATGATATTAGTGAAGATTTTTGTAGATTCGTTGGATGTAGTTCTAGAAATAACAAATTATGGAATAGAACATAATTGTAAAGGACATACTTATGCAATTAAATATGATGAAAAACACATAGAGCTTTTATACTGTTATGGGAAGCTATTGAATGGAGTACAGACCCTGAAATAATGAAAAAGAGCCTTTTATAGGCTTATGGCATTTATTATTGATAAAAGATATAGAGGTTGTGGGATAGGATCTTATGTTTTTAGAAAAAGTTATTTTACAATGTTATGAAGAATATGGAATAAGACCTATTGCATTAGGGTGTTCATAAATATAATTACAGAGCTGAAAAAGTTTTATGTTAATAGAGGTTTTGTAAAAACTGAGTTTATGGAGGGAAATGATTACTATTTTTTTAGATTTCCTAAATTTTAAGGAGTAAATTATGAAAAGAGAAAAAAATTATCAGTTTTAGGAATTGGACCGATATATGGGTATTATATTAGTCATAACAGCGATATTAATATTTTTACAAAACGAGGGTTATTTTAAAAATGGAGAAATACCTTTTTAAAAATTCCTTTTATAATTATAGGTATAATATGTATATTTATAGGTATTGGACTGTGATTTCTGCAGTTGTTAATTCAAGAATTTCTAAGAATATAAAGGAACTAAAATTGGTAACTACTGGGAGTCAATTGTAAGAAATCCGATTTATTCTGCTTTTTATGTTTCTTTGTTGGGAATTTGTTTTTATTTTAATAATCTATATTTTTAGTTACAATTCCAATATATTGGATTCTTTTTAACAATTTTAGTGAAAAAGAACTGAAGAAATATAGGCTTAAAGATATTTTTGGAGAGGAATATCTGGAATATTGTAAGAGGACAAATAGATGTATCCCATGGTTTTCTAGGAAATCTTGATTAACTTATTATTTAAATTTAGGGGGTAGTATGAATAATTATTTTGATGAAGTTGCTAAAGTTTGGAACACTGAGGAGAGAAAAACAGAACTTTTTACCATATACGAAAAATGTTTAAGTATTTAGAGAAGGTTTGAAAGAGAAAAAGGCTCTTGAAATCGGATCGGGAGATGGACTTCTTGCAACTTTATTATCTAAAGATTTAAAACATATTGATTTGTATGGATACTTCTAAAGATGAGAGAGGAGTCTTTAAAGAGAATAAAATGAGATGAAAAATAAAAATATCAGTATAAATGATGAAAAATTTTTAGAAAATTTCAAATGAAAAATATGATATTATCTATGAGCTTTAACTGCTTTTCATCATATTGTAGATGTAGATGCGGAGCTTAAGTTGTTAAGAGAACATATAAAAGAAAATGGAAAAATAATTATAATGGATTTGGATACTATTTCTCCTGATTTTCATAAGGATTTTCCAAATTTCGATGGACATGATGGTTTTTCAAGAAGAAATGGAAAATTATTTTAAAAGAGCATCATTTATTCCGAAAAACTATGAGATTTTATGGAATGGAAGAAGCAAGAAATTGATTTTTAGAATTTTCTTAATGGAAGGAATTTGCAAATAATAAAATTAGCATTAAAAGCCAAGTTGAATTGACAACTTGGCACTGAAAATTTCTATCTAATTTAATTTTTCTTTAATATCATTTAAGATATTCTATGTCTATTAAAATTTCTTCTTGAGTTGCAGCTAGGAGCTTCTTCAACTACTTCTTTCTTTCTTGTTAGCTTATTCATAGCTTTTACCATCATAAAGATACAAAATGCTATAATTAGAAAATCAATTACATTTTGAATAAATCGCCATATTTAAAAGGCAACTTCTGCAATTTCTTTTAGACTTATCTCCTGCTTTTTAAGACAATTTTTAGGTCTGAAAAATTAATTCCACCTGTTAAAATTGAAAGCAAAGGCATTAGAATATCATTTACTAAAGATGTAACAATTTTTCCAAAAGGCTCCACCTATAATTACACCGACCACTAAGTCCATTACATTACCTCTTTAATGCAAATTCTTTAAATTCTTTTAACATAAACTTCCTCCTGTAAATAAAAATATGATAAAACTATATTATAGTTAAATAATTACATTGTAACCATTCAGTCTGTCATTACCCTAAATATAAATTTTAACCATTTAGGAGACTAATATGTTACGAAAAAATTATAGTAAGCAACTGTGCAAGTGAAAATTTTTTGAACTTTTGGAAAAAGAAAATATTTGATTATAAAAAGTTTGAATAATGAAAAATTTAATAAAAATTATAATGACCATACTGACTTTTGAGTATTCTAAAAAAATAGATGAAGATATTTACATTGAATCTTCTGTTTTATGAGTATTATAGTTGATATTTGAGTGAATTTAATTTAAAAAAAGGTAGATGTTTCTAATTTTAAAAATGGAGAGATGGTTTTAAATATTGAAAAAATAGAAAATATTTTTTTCATAATGAAAAATTTACCAAAAAAGAAATTTTTGAAAAATTTAAACTAAATAGAAAATATATAAAGATAAATCAGGGATATTCAAATTGTAGTATGATTTGTTTTGAAAAATCATATAATAACAAGTGATGAGGGAGTATATAAAACTCTAAAAAGCCAAAAAATATCAATGTGGAACTTGTTACATCTGATGGAATTATTTTAAATGGATATAAAAATGGATTTATCAGGTGGGAACTTGTGGTTTTATCTCCGATGATATTTTATTATTTTATGGTGATGTGACAAAAATATCGAGATTATGATATAATTAAACGCATAGCTGATGAAGAAAATGTGAAAATACTCTATCCAAAAAGGCGAAGCATTTGTCGATTTGGGTGGAATTGTTTCGCTGTGGAGGTAATTATAGGGATTTATTAAACCGAGCAATGTTGTTGGTACTATGGAACTTTTACCAAATGAACAAATTTTGTTCGACAATGTTAAAAGATATAATTGAAGATACTTTTTAAAAAACATGGATTTTTACCGATAGATACACCGGTTTTTGAAAAATGAAATTCTTTTTAGCTAAAGGTGGCGGAGAAACTACAAAACAAATTTTTAAAATTGATTCAGAAAGCAAGGATATTTCTTTAAGATTTGACCTTACTGTACCTTTGGCAAGATATGTTGCTCAATATTTTAGCGACTTGAATTTTCCTTTTAGAAGATATCATATAGGTAAAAGTTTATCGTGGCGAAAAGAAATCAAAAGGAGATATAAGGAATTTTATCAATGTGATATTGATGTTATCGGTAATGGAAAACTTGATATTAAAAAATGATGCAGAGCTTCCTTATATAATTTATGAAATTTTTCAAAAAAATTATTAATGAAAAATTTGCAATAAATTTTAGTAATTTAAAAATTATTAATGGTCTTTTTGAAAATTTGGGTGTAGACAATAAAACTGATATGCTTCGAATTATCGACAAGATTGAAAAATTGGTTTTGAAAAAGTTGTTGAGGAACTTAAAAATACAGGTCTTAATGATAATAATTTAGAGAAAAATCACGGAATTTTATAAAAAATTTCAGGAAGTAATGAAGAGATAATTGAAAAACTAAATTCATTAGGGAATTAAAAATGAACTTTTTGATAAAGGTGTTGAAGAACTTAAAGAAGTTTATAATGTATGAGAACTTTTTGGAATTCCAGAGGATTGTATAAAGATTAATCTTACAATTACAAGAGGTCTTGATTACTATACTGGAACTGTTTATGAAACATTTTTAGAAAATTATAGACAACTTGGAAGTGTTTGTTCAGGTGGAAGATATGATGACTTGGCGAGCAATTATACAAGTCAGATTTTACCCGGTGTTGGAATTTCTATCGGTCTTACAAGATTGTTTTATCAACTTCTTGATAAAAACTTATTTAAAGAAATTAAAACTAATAGTATAGATGCTTTTGATTATTCAATGGAAAAATTGTTATGATTATGCTATAAAACTATTGAATAAATTTGAAAAATAGTGGTAAAATAATACAAATATATTTTGAGGATGCAAAGATGAAGAAAAATATCTTATGCGGACAAATTAAATATTCATATATAATCATAGTTGGAGAAGACGAAAAAGGCAAATAATAATTATACTGTTAAAGATTTAAAGACAGGAGAACAATCGACTGTTGATTTCGAAGGATTATTGAATTTAATATAGATGTTGAAGTAACGAGTAGGACTTAAGCGCTTTAAGAAGAGATGAAACGTGGCTGGAATTTCATTTAAGAATGCTAGTTTACCGAAAACTATTACTGAGTCTTTTATCTAATTAAGAAGTAATTAGGGTGGAACCACGAGTCATCGTCCCTACAGTTTTGTAGGGATGAGGCTCTTTTATAGGAGGATAATATGGAAATGATTAAAGTTACATTCCCTGACGGGTCTGTTCATAAATTTGAAAAAAAGGTGTAAAGATTTTTAGATGTTGCAATTAGCATTTCTGAAGGTTTTGCAAGAAATGTTATCGGTGCAGTTGTTAATGATGATATTATAAAAGGTTTAAGTGAAACTTTAAAAAGAAGATTGTACAGTTAAATTTGTAAAATTTGAAGACAAAGAGGGAAAAAGAAAATTTTTGGCATACATCAAGTCACGTTATGGCTCTTGCTATTCAAAGACTATTTCCTGATACAAAATTTGGAATAGGTCCTGCAATAGAAAAATGGATTTTTACTACGACTTGGATTCTGAACATAAATTCACACCGGAAGATTTAGAAAAAATTGAAGCAGAAATGAAGAAAATCGTTAAGGAAGGTTATTCTGTTGATAGAAAAGAAGTTGATAGAGACTTTGCCTTGAAATATTTTGCTGAAAAAGGACAAGATTATAAAATTGACTTAATTGAAGGCTTTGACAAAGATGCAGAACTTTCTTTCTATGAATTAGGAGAATTTACTGACCTTTGTAGAGGATCACATCTTGTTGATATTAAAAAGATAAAAAGCAGTTAAACTTTTAAGTATAGCTGGTGCATACTGGAGAGGTAGCGAAAAATAAAAATGCTACAAAGAATTTATGGTATAACTTTTGAAAGAAAAGATTTGGATGAATATCTCGAATTTTTAGAAGATGCTAAACAAAGAGACCATAGAAAAAAATCGGTAAGGAATTGGGAATCTTTATGATTAGCCAAAATGTAGGGAGCAGGTCTTCCTTTCTGGCTACCTAAAAGGGTGCAACAATTAGACGTGTAGTTGAAAGATATATAGTTGATAAAGAAATTGAATGTGGATATGAACATGTCTATACACCTATTCTTGCAAATGTTGACCTATACAAAACTTCAGGTCATTGGGATCACTATCAAGACAGTATGTTCCCACCAATGGATTTAGGAAATGGAGAATTGCTAGTTTTAAGACCTATGAACTGTCCACATCATATGGAAATTTATAATAATGATGTTCATAGTTATAAGGAATTCCCTATAAGAATTGCTGAACTTGGAATGATGCACCGTTATGAAATGAGTGGCACACTTTCAGGATTACAAAGAGTTAGAGAAATGACTTTAAATGATGCCCATATCTTTGTTCGCCCTGATCAAATTAAAGAAGAATTTACAAGGTAGTAAATTTGATGAAATCAGTTTATGAAGATTTTGATATAAAAGAATTTTTAGATTCAGATTAAGTTATAGGGATCCTGAAAATAAGGAAAAATACTTTGACGATGATGAAATGTGGAATAATGCTGAAGCAATGCTTAAGAGTGCAATGGATGACTTAGGATATGAATACTTTGAAGCAAAAGGAGAAACTGCTTTCATGGTCTAAACTTGATGTTCAAGTTAAGACTGCAATCGGATTAGAAGAAACTCTTTCCACAATTCAACTTGACTTCTTATTGCCGGAAAGATTTGACTTAACTTATGTTGGAGAAGACGGAAAGAATACTCACAGACCTGTTGTAATTCACAGAGGAATTGTTTCTACAATGGAAAGATTTGTAGCTTACTTGATTGAAGAATATAAAGGGAGCATTCCCAACTTGGTTAGCCCTGAACAAGTTAAGATTTTTACCTATTTCTGATAAATTTAACGACTATGCAAATGAATTACAAAAAGAATTTGCTAAAAAGATATAAGAGCAGTCGTAGATGCTAGATCAGAAAAATTGGATTAAAAAAATCAGAGAGGCACAACTTGCCAAAATCCCATATAGTTTAATCGTTGGAGAAAATGAAGTAAACGAAAGAACAGTTTCCGTTAGAAAACGTGGAGAAGGGGATAAGGGTTCAATGAAATTTGAGCATTCCTTGATAAGATTTTGGAAGAAGTAAATTCTAAAGTTGTAAAATAAAAAAACTTATATTAAACAAAAAGCTATTGAAGCAAAAACTTCAATAGCTTTTTAATTATATAATGTCATTATTAACGCTAAAAAATTATTCAAAAATGTCCCAATACACAAGGTAATAAAGAACTTGTATTTTTATATATTAAACAACCGATAAAAACTTGGAACGATATATAGAGAACCAAATACAATCCATCGTGAATCACCCATAAAGGTAAATGCTGAAACAAAAGCAGGTAATATTACTTTTAAAAATTCCCTTATCTTGAAAAAAATTTCGTGAAAAATGTAAATATACCATATTTAAAAGCAATTTCCTCTCCAAGTGGAGCTGCGATTAATATATTTAATATCAACAGTTTATTAAATTTCAAAGACTCAAAAAGACTTCCCGTATTCTTGCTTTTAAATGTGAGACCTAAAAGGGGATATAGATATGAAATTATGATATTCCATAAAATCATAAATATTCCAAGCCCAATTCCAAATAATAATAATTTTTAAAGAAGTTTCGGACTTTTTATTGAGATACTGTCATTTTCTTTTTACTTAGCAAAACAGCTATTATAAATGTAATAAATGTTGCGATAGAGCTTAATACACTTGTAAAAACTTATTAAATAATTCTTCATTTTCCAACAGATATTTTATTATTTTTTTATAGATACAAATCGGAACTCATCAAATTTTCCATGATAGTTGAATTTTTAAAAAGATTAAAAATACTATCAGAATTAAAATCGGACTTATAAAAATAATTTAAAAATTAAAAATTAAAGATTTTTTGTTAAATTTACTCGTTCTAACATCTGAGTTTGACAAGTTTATATTTTCTATAGATTCGTTCATAATACGTACCTATTATTCGTTATCTACACCTTTTTCTTTTTGAGTATTCAACTAAATTATCATAATTTTTCTTTTGAAATTATAATTTTACCTGTTTTTCTTGAAATGCAATTTCTGTCTATTAATTCATTCAAATATCTATACATTGTTCTTTCGTTAATTCTTAAGTAGTCTGAAATAACTTTTTAGTTAAAGTAATTTTTACAGGGAACTCTACATCAACGCATTTTGATAAGAAGAATTCAATTAAGTTTTTCTTTCTTCCGTAGTTTTTAGTTAAATCAAATGTAGCGATTGAATGTTTTGCGAAATCCAACAAGAAATGATTGTAAACTTTTTAAAAAGTTCAAGGCTTTCAGGTTCCTTTTTCAAATCTTTCTATAGGAATTCTTATAAGTCTTGTATCTTTGAAGAATGCAACACTCTTGTAGAAGTCGTGCTTATTATCCATAAATTCAAGTAATCCGAATATAGAAGTATTAGTTATATGGTTAAAAACTATCAACTCCCCAACTGGCGTAAAATGAACTACATTTGCACTTCCTCTTACTAATAAATACAAATAATCTAATTTATCATTTTCTTTGATTATTACAGTTTTTCTTTACTTTAAGTACAGTAAATTCTGAATATAATCTTTTATCAGTTTTTAAATCAAAAGTCTTATCAATTAAAACTTTTCTTAATAATGTAACTAATTTACTTTCCACTATTGTCCCTCCTTAATATTCATATACAATAATATTATAATATAAAAATGGCAAAAAATAAATAGAAAATTACTGATATTGATAAAAATTGAAGCTATAGTATTATATTTTTTTATGTTTTTTTATTGATATTTTTATAAAAACGATTGACAATATATTAATATGTATGGTATCATTACAATATAGATAATTATTTTAAAATTAAAATTAAAATTATTGATATAATCAAAAACATTTACATAAGAAAAACTTTGATTTTAAGGAATTTAATATAATTTTAGTAAAAACGAAGTTGTAATTATTCAAAGGAGGTTATTATGAAAAAGAATTTGGTACTCCAAGTATTCATAGCGTTTATTGCAGGTTTAGTACTTGGTGTAGTACTATGGTTGGCGAAAGTTGATATTTCCGGATATGTTAAAATCGTTTCCCCATTCGGTCAAGTTTTGGTCGCAATGTTAAAAATGATTGTAATACCGGTTATATTCTTGTCTTTAATCGATGGTGCGGCTTCTGTTCCTACAAAGGAATTTGGGAAAATCGGAATAAAAGTAATAGTTTGGTACTTTTTAACTTCGCTTTTTGCTGCGGTTTTAGGTTCTGTGCTTGCAATAGGATTTAATCCGGGTTCAGGAGAAGCACAACAAGCGGCTTGGAAAAGTCTTATAAACACACAAAACACTTCTGAAATTGCAAGTAAAGCTAATAATTCATTAGCAGATGTATTTATCAGTATGTTTCAAAATCCATTCAAAGCGTTGGCAGACGGTAATTTTCTAGCTATTATAGTATTTTCTATAGCTTTTGGGCTTGCACTTAAGATGATTTCTGAAAGAGCAGAATATTCAGGAAAAGTAAAGACTTTTACTTGAAATAATTGATGTTGCAAAAAGAAGCTATATTCAAAATTGTGGATTGGATTTTAGCATATTCTCCAATTGGTGTATTTGCACTTACTTCAGTAAACTTTGCAAGTTATGGTTCATCACTATTTGGACCTTATATTAAACTTACAATCGGTGTTGTACTTGGAATTGTTGCTATGGTATTAATAGTTTATCCTTTAATGATGGCTGTTACATTAAAAGTAAATCCTTTCAAAGTTTTGATGAAAATAAAAGAACCAATGCTTACTGCATTTGTAACAAGAAGTTCTGCAGCAGCACTTCCTGTATCTCTTAGAGTTGCAAAAGAAGATTTAAAAATAAGTGAAAAATATTTCTTCATTCGCATTACCTTTAGGATCTACAATAAACATGGACGGAGTTTGTATCCACTTACCTATGTTCGCAATTTTAGCTGCTAATATGTTCGGTGTTAAAGTTACATTTGTTTCACTTTCAGTTTTAGTTTTAACAACTGTTCTTGCATCAGTAGGGCCGGTGGAGTTCCTGGTGGAAGTTTGATGTTATTATTTATAATTTTACAAAATATGAAACTTTCCCCGACCAAATTGCTATCATAGTTGGTCTTGCATTAGGAATTAACCCTAATACTTGATATGTTTGAAACAATGAACAACGTAACAGGCGATATAGTTTGTACTTACAGCGTTGCAAAAACTTTCAGGCTTGGTTGATGAAGAAGAATAAAAATATAATATTTCATATTATATCAAAGGTCAA